>Ga0247723_1000499_pt1 | contig 27046 bp, 45 predicted proteins | sample MSEWelMarce5H_FC_FD_189079 | JGI IMG/M metagenome (GOLD analysis project Ga0247723, IMG submission 189079) | Subsurface sediment microbial communities from gas well in West Virginia, United States - MSEEL Well Study Marcellus 5H_FC | ecosystem: Environmental > Terrestrial > Deep subsurface >... | reverse complement strand
TTGCATATTTACGCCCATTCCAAACAAATGAATTGGCTAAATCTGGTGACGCAGATGTAACTCAACTTTTAGTAGAATACACACTAGAAGTAAGAAATCAAGCTGCTCACGCAATTATTGCTGACTTGGCAGAGTAATAAAGGTTTAATGGAACTTTATCCATTATTGAGTGCAGAGGTGATAGGTCATGCCTACACCTCTGTTATTCTTTTTATAGTGACATTTTAATATGAAACCAATAACATTTAGAACAAGCGTTGTTCATGATACTGATAGTGGTTTAGTTATTGAAACTAGACAAGACATTACAGATATTATAGATAGTAATTACAACCAAAGAAAACATACAGATAAACACACTCGTTGGGGTGATGATATATTTGATAACAAGATAGCTAGTATTCCTATGACTGTCTTTGACGAATTAAACAAAAGAGGTATTGTGCGTGGATTCCATGTCATAGACCAAAAAGCATTTAGAAAATTTCTTAATGACCCAGATAACAAAGTGTTTAGAACACGAGAAGGCACAGTATAATGGCAATAACAAACTACACAGACCTGCAGTCTACGATAGCCGACTACTTGGCTCGTACAGATTTGACAACACAAATCCCATTATTTATTCAATTAGCAGAAAACAGATTAAGACGTGACTTAAGATTACGACAAATGATTAAAGTAGTTACTACAACTACTACAGCAAGCGACTCTACAGTAGAATTGCCTAGTGATTTCTTAGAGATGCGTGACATTCATATTGAAACAAATCCAATTCAAACAGTTATATATCAAAACCCAAGTAACTTTTTTAGAAACACTAACGTTACAGTTGGCGGAATGCCTAGCTATTACACAGTTACTGGATCAGAGTTTCAATTTGCACCAGTTCCAGATTCAGCATATACACTTAAAATGATTTATTACGCAGCACCAACATATTTAAGTTCAACTAATTCATCTAACATATTTTTAGCTAATTGCCCAGACTTGTTGCTTTATGCAAGTTTAGGTGAAGCAGAACCTTACTTGATGAATGATGCAAGAGTACAAACTTGGGCTGCATTATATGATAAGGGTTTAACTTCATTAACAATATCAGATGATGCTGGTGAACAACCATCGTCACCAATGGTAATTTCATTAGCAACACGATAAGGAAAAATTATGTCAGAAATGTCAAACTATTTAGAGAACGCTTTAATTAACGTAACTCTACGCAACACAGCATTTACAGCAGTAGCAGCACCATACGTTGCATTATTTACAAGTGACCCTACAGATGCTGGTACAGGTACAGAAGTGTCTGGTGGTTCATACGCTAGAACAGCAGTAACAATGGGAGCACCTTCTAACGGTGTATCTACAAACTCTGCTGACGTTACATTTCCAACAGCTACAGGTTCATGGGGAACAGTAGGTTGGATTGGTATTTATGATGCTTCTACAAGCGGAAATCTTCTTTATCATACAGCTTTAGATCTATCTAAAACAGTTTCAACTGGTGATATATTTAAAATTTCAGCTGGCAACCTTTCAGTTACATTAGCTTAAGGATAAAACATGGCTCTAGTCTTAAAAGATAGAGTTCAAGAAACTACTACAACTACAGGTACTGGCACGCTTACATTAGCTGGTGCTGTATCTGGATTTCAGTCATTCTCTGCTATTGGTAATGGTAATACTTGTTATTACGTTATTAGTGGTGGAACTGAATGGGAAGTAGGTCTAGGAACTTATACATCATCTGGCACTACTTTATCTCGTGATACGGTATTATCATCCTCTGCTGGTGGAACTACAAAGGTTACATTAAGTGCAGGAACTAAAAATGTATTTGTTACATATCCTGCTGATAAATCAGTTACTACAGACGTTATTGGAACTATTGCCAGTCAAAATAGTAATAACGTATCTATTACAGGCGGTTCTATTGCTGTTACTGCTAATCCAACTGCATCATTAGAAGTAGCTACAAAGCAATATGTAGACGCTGCTGTAACAGGACTTCATGTGCATGACGCAGTATCTGCTGCTACAACTGCTGCTTTATCTGGAACAGTTACATATGACAATGGCACATCTGGTGTAGGAGCTACACTTACGTTAGGCACAGCACTTACAACATTAGACGGATGGTCATTATCTAATGGCGAACGTATTCTTGTTAAAAATCAAACTAATGCTGCTCATAATGGTATTTATACATGGGCTACTGGTGGAACAGTATTAACTAGAGCTACAGATGCTGATACTACAACAGAATTAAATGGTGGTGAATTTTTCTTTGTAGTGCATGGCACAGTTAATAATGATACTGGTTGGATAATTATAGACCCAGTAACTACTATTGGTACATCTAATGTTAATTTTACACAATTCTCTGGTGCTGGTACATATACAGCAGGAACAGGATTAACACTTAATGGCTCACAATTTTCTATTGATTCTACAGTTGCAACTTTAACTGGAAGTCAAACACTTACTAATAAGACTTTAACATCACCAACTTTAACATCACCAACTTTAACAACTCCTGTATTAGGCACTCCATCTTCAGGAACATTAACAAATGCTACAGGATTACCATTAAGTACAGGTGTTACAGGTACTTTACCTATTGCTAATGGTGGAACTAATGCCACTACAGCAGCACAAGCAAATGCTAACTTACAAGGTTATACAACTACTGCTACATCTGACGGTCAAACAAGTTTAACTAATTCAAGCACATACTATCAATACTTTACTGGAACTCAACCAGAAGATGTTAGATTACCATTAAATACTACTATACAAAATGGTTGGGCATTTCACATTGTTAATAACTCTTCTAACAATTTAACAATAAAATCTAATAGTGGTGCTACAGTAGCTACAGTTTTACCAAATGTTACAGCTCATGTAACTTGTACAAATGCAACAGTCAATACTGCTGCAGCTTGGGATTATGGGTTTACAGATTTTAATGCTACTATTCCTGTATCTTTAGGTGGAACAGGTGTTACAAACTCAACAGGTTCTGGCACTAAATTTGTTCTTGATACATCACCAGAAATAGCATCACCTACATTTACTTCTCAATCAGGTTTTGCAGCAGGAACAACATCACTACCTTCTATTGCTAGGTCAAATGACACTAACACAGGTATGTGGTTTCCAGCAGCAGATACCATAGCTTTCTCTGAAGGTGGCACAGAAGCTATGCGTATTACATCTTCTGGAGGCATATCTTTCGGTTCATCTGGCACAGCTTACGGTACATCTGGTCAAGTATTAACGTCTAATGGTAATGCTGCTCCAACATGGAATACTTTATCATCTGGCGGAAACTCTGTTACAGCAATATCCTCTGGTACAATTACACAAGGTAAACTTGTATTGAGGCAAGGCGATGGCACTGTTATTCAAATGACAGGCACTAACTCAGCTTTAAATTATACAAGTGGTCAGTTTGGACCTAATACACCTAGTGTTCAAAGCACACTTAATTGTGCTATAAATAGTGCTGGAACTACTATTCTAGTTTTAAGTAGAACTAATTCATCTAATAATTATAGCGTAACTGCTGGAACAATTTCAGGTACTAGCATTACTTTTGGAACCCCTGTATCTATTACTATATCTAGTGCAACTTCAACTAATATGCTTGCTCAAACAGTTACTTATGATGTTGCACTAGATAGATGGTTAATAACTTACGGTACTGCAACTAATGGACAAATTGCTATTCGTGTAGTAACGGTAGCTGGCACAACACCTACACTAGGTACGGCAATTACTTTAAGTGCTAGTACTACTAATGGAGTTGTTACTGATGCAAGTTATGATGTAGCTTCTGGTAAACACGTTTTAGTTTACATTGCAGCTACTACAAACTACCCAACTGCAAACGTTTATACTATATCAGGTACTACAGTAACCGCTGGAACTCCAGTAACATTAGAATCTGTAATAACTGCCCCTGTATCAAGTAATTATCAGGCAGGTACTTTAAAAATTGAATATGATGCCCTTAGCTCTAAAAACATTGTTCTTTATAGACAAAATACTTTAGGTAATTTAAAAGTTAATATGGTAACAGTATCAGGTACTACTGTTACTTTAGGTACTTCTGTAGATACAGGTATGGCTGTACAAGTTGGTAGTGTTATCATAAACGACCCTCAGCTTATATATAGAAATATTGTTGTTGTGGATTCAAATAGGTCAAGATATATAGTTATTGCTGGTCAAGGAGCTAGTTTAACAGCTAAAGAATATACATTATCAGGAGCTAATCTTTCTTTTGCAGCTAACCTTACTTTTTCTTCTGGCTCATATGCTTCATCTGCTTTTTACGATGCCACTAGTTCAGTACTAAGTGTAGTATGCGAATCTTCTCTTCATCAATATAAATATAGTTCTGCTTTATCTAATACTTATTATTTAATTAACAATGCTCCTTCTAACTCTGTTGGTACTTCTCAATCTCATCTTTTTAAACTTGGAACTAATACTCTACTTAGTGTTGCAAATAATTTATATTTTGACCCAAATTTTGGCTGTGGCGGTGGTCAAACATCATATGGATATATTAATATTAGTACTACAGCCACAAGTAATTTACAGTTAGGAGTTCCTATTGGTGTTCCTACTGCAACTTATACTACAGGACAAACCGCAAATATTGCTTATAGTGGCTCTGGTAGTATTGTAGCTGGTTTTACAGGATTACCTGTTCCCACTACTTATTATTATGATAATACTAACACTCTAGGAAGCACTTCAATACCGACTGGATTTGCTGTTAGGGCACTAACAGATACACAAGTTGTAGTACTTTAAAGGAAATTATATGCAAACAATTACAAAAGATGGTTCTTCTTGTTATTTATACGATGATACTGAAGTAATTAATATTCAAAATGATGTAACAATTATTGGAGATCCAGTAACATTAATTATTGCAGATATTAATACTGAAAATGGTAAAGTATATCAAAATGTAACACCTCCTGAAGATTGGGAAGGTAATAAATATATGTTTGATGGTACAACATGGACTATTAGTCCTTCTTATGTAGAACAGCCAGCTCCAGTTCAGCCAGAAACTACTGGCACTCAAACTTTATAATGGTTCAAACAGCACCTCTAAAACATACATTTACTTATGAAGGTGCACAACTTAATGTGTATCATGCAAGTAAAGGTTTTGGAATACCTAGACACCAACATCAATACAGCCATGCTACTATTTGTCACAATGGGTCATGCGTTATAAGATTAGAAAATAAAGAAAGAGTTATCAATAAAGATAGTGGTGCTTTTAATTTATTAGCTAATCAATGGCATGAAATTGAAGCGTTAGAAGATGGTACTGTATTTGTAAACGTATTTTCAGCAACAAAGAAATAAATTATAGAGGGAATTAAGTATGTTTGGTATAAGTGCATTATCTCAAGTACCATTTAGTTCTTTAGCTGGACAAATATTACTAGCAGCAGCACAAATTGACGCAACTGCCATTGTAACTGCAAATGGCACATTAATTAACCCATCTTTTGTAGACGGTAGTGCTAGTGTTTCTGCTTACGCAGACGTAACTGCATTAGGTTATAGAATACAGTTTGGTCAAGGTGCTATATCTGGAACTGCAGAAATTACTGCTTTAGGTAGTAGGATATTTGACCAACAAATATTTGTAGATGGAACAGCAGAAGTTGTAGCTAACGCAGTTATAACATATGACACAACAGCAGACATATCAACTTTAGCAAACGTATCAGCAAATGCTGTTGCTATATATTCAGCAAATTCATTTATAAATGCAAATGCTAATGTTGTAGCTTTAGGAACAAGATTAGGTGATAACTGGAATACGCAATCAGCAGGAACAGAAACATGGAGCAATGTATCACCAAGTTCAAATACATGGACAAGTGTATCAACAAATAATAATGAATGGTTAAGACAAGGGTAAAAAATGGCAAAAACAAAAATTAGTGAATATTCATCAACCCCAGCTAATAATACAGATATTAGCAATATTAATATCAATGAAGGTTGTTCACCATCTGGTATAAACAATGCCATTCGTACACTAATGGCACAATTAAAAAATTGGCAAGGTGGTACAAGTGGTGATACATTACCTGTTGCATCTGGCGGTACAGGGTCAGCAACTGCTAGTACAGCAAGAACTGCATTAAGTGCAGCAGCATCTGGTGCTAACTCTGACATTACATCTTTATCTGGATTAACCACACCATTATCAGTAGCTCAAGGTGGCACAGGTGCTACATTGGTATCTACAGCTACAGTAGCAAGAGCAACAGATATTGCAACTATTACTACAAGTGCAGCCCATACATTATCTGTAAATGATGTTGTTAATATTACTGGATGTACTATTTCATCTTTTAACGTTGCAACAGCTACAGTTTTATCTGTAGCAAACGCTAACACATTTACATTTAGTCAAGCAGGTTCATCATTACCAGATGTAGCTTCTACTTCAGATACAACTGGTAAAGTTTTAGATTTATCTTATGTTAGTTTAACAAACAATGTTACAGGCACATTAGCAGTAAATAAAGGTGGAACTGGAAATACATCTATTGCTAAAAACAAACTTGTTGTAGGTAATAATACAGGTGCATTATCAACAATTGCACCAAGCACAGTAGGTAATGTTTTAAGGTCTACTACAGGCTCAACAATTACAGCAGGCTCATTTGTAGTAGGCGTAGAATATACAATCTTAACAGTAGGCACAACAAACTTTACTTTAATTGGAGCTGCATCTAATACTGTAGGTGTTGTATTTACCGCTACAGGAGTAGGTACTGGTGATGGAACTGCTACAGAAAATACTTGGACAAGTGGATCGTATACACCAGATAAATTGTCTACAGCTTCTGGTAGTGCACCATCATATTCTGCCAGAGCATTTGTAAAGTTTAATGCTGCAGTTGCTGGTTCTTCTAACATAAGTGCTACATATACTCATTCTGGAAATGCTGCAACAGTTGCTGCTACTGCTCATGGATTATCTGTAGGACATAGAGTTTGGCTAGATTTTACAACAGGTATAGCTACAGACTCTTTATATACAGTTACAAGTGTTACAGATGCAAATAATTTTGTAGCTACAGGTACTTTTAATGGTACAGCTATTGGTAATGTTACATTACAAAGACAAGCTATTGACTATGGTAAAAACGTAGCTTTTGTATCAAGAACGTCTACAACATTTACAACATTTGTTATTAACTTTACAACACCTATGGAGACTGTAAATGCTCCTACTTTGGTTACAGCACAAACATCTGGATATGTAAGTGCTGCTTCAGGATTTTTACAAGACGTAAACTCAGTAGTTGTAGTAGTTACCGCAAGCTCTGCTATAGTAAATGTAGCTACTTTTGAGTAATTAAAATATGCCAACACAAAGATTTCCATTAACTGAATGGTTGCCAGACCAACCAACTACTGTAAACAGTATGCAAGAAGCTACAAACGTAGTTGCTGCCACTCTTGGATACATACCATTTCCTACATCAGTTGATATATCTGACGCAGCTAGTAGTACGCTTAATAATGTATTTCCAGCTAAATTTGGAAATGTTAATTATATATTTGCTAGTTCTAATAGCACTTTATTTCAATTAAATTCTACTACTGGAGTGCTTAATGATGTATCAAAGCTAAATTCGGCTGATTATGCTGGGTCTGATAAATGGCAATTTGTGCAATTTGGTGATGCAGTTTTAGCTACAAATAATGATATATCAACACCTATCCAATATTTCAATTTAAGTAGTGGTACTAATTTTGAAGATTTAGGTATATATGTAGATGGAACGTATATTCGTTCTGGTACAACTGTTACAGTTACAACACCAACACCACATGGGTTTATTGTTGGTCAAGAATATAACATAGCATTTATAACTGGTACTGCTACTAGCGGTGCATTTACTATTACAAACTCTGATAAAACTATCAGTAATGTTGCAGCAACTGGAACAGTAGTCACTATTACAACAAGTGTAGCCCATAACTATTCTGTAGGTAATACTGTTAATGTTGCAGCTACAACTAATACTGCTGTTAATGGCACTTATGTAATTACTGCAGTTACTTCAACTACATTTACATATTCAAAAACAACAGCTAGCCCTATTACAAGTGTAGCAGATACAGGAACTGTAATTAACTATAATACATTTACATTTACTCATGGCACATCTGGCACTACAAGTGGTGATGTTCATGTATACACATCATCTGCACCATCTGCAACATATTTAGCAATTATTCGTGACTTTGTAGTAGCTGCAGGTGCTGGCGGTGTTTCTAATAAAGTTCAATGGTCAGATTTAAACAATGAATCCAGATGGACAAGCGGTGCTGCATCACAATCTGACTTCCAAATAATCAGCGATGGCGGTGATATACATGGAATTACAGGTGGTGAATTTGGTCTGATTCTTATGGAAAAAGCCATTGTTCGTATGTCGTATGTTGGATCACCATTCTTCTTTCAGTTTGATGTAATATCTCGTGGATTGGGTTGTATAGAGGGCAATTCAGTTGCTCAATATGGTGGCATTACATACTTCCTATCATCTGACGGTTTCTACTCATGTGACGGTCAAATGATTACACCTATTGGACTAGACAAGGTAGACAGAACATTTTATTCAAATTTAGATATTGGTAATATTGACACTATAAGTGCTGCAATTGATCCAGTTCGTAAAGTAATTGTATGGAATTATCCTAACATCTTTGGTGGTCGTTCACTTTTAGTTTACAACTTTTTAGTTAAAAAATGGACTATATGTGAAACAGATGTTAATTACATTGCACCTATTGCTACTACTGGAACAACATTAGAAGGCATTGATGCTAACTATAAAGTCACAGCAGGTTCTTTTGTGGTAGGTAAGCAATATACTATTACATCTGTAGGCTCTACAAACTTTGTGTCAATCGGTGCTGCTGAAAGCTCTGTAGGAGTATTATTCACAGCTACTGGAGTAGGTTCTGGAACAGGTACTGCAGTAGATATGGCTGTATCAATTGCAGCTAATCGTGCTATGAGTAATGCTAATGGCACAGAAAACTTACCCATATCTTTAGATGATAGGTATTGGGCTGGTGGTAAATTCTTATTTGCTGGTGTTCGTGGTGACAAAATTGTGTCATTTACTGGCTCTAATTCCAATGCTAATGTTGTTATTGGCGACATAGAACAAGGTTATAATTCAATTATTAACCTAGTAAGAGCACAGGTTCAAGATGGTTCTTATGACGTTGCTGTATCATCTCGTAGACTATTGCAAGATGATGCTAACTTTGGCTCTACAGTATCAGCTTCATCTGAAGGCAGATGTTCATTTAGAAGCTCTGGAAGATACCATAGAATTAGTTTAACACCTACTGGAGCATGGAGTAACATTATCAGTATAGATGCTGACATTATGCCACAAGGTGAAAGATAATGTATCGTAAGTTAAATCCTGCTGGGGATGAACCAAGAGTTATTTCAGAGGTAGTAAATAACCTTGTAGAAGGCAAAAGTAACAATACAGGCGAAGTTACTTTAGCTACAGGAAATGCTACTACTACCACAATATATGATGAACGTATAGGTTATAATAGTATAATATTATTAACACCTATTAGTGCTGCTGCTGGTAGTGATGCTGTTCCTTATGGTGCGTTTCAAAGTTTAGCTGACCAAACTATAGCATCTACGACAACTGCTTATGCAATGACATTAGATACTACAGACTATTCTAATGGTGTGTATTTGTCTGATAGTTCAAGAATGAATGTAAGAAATACTGGTACATATAATTTGCAATGGTCTGGACAGTTTATAAATACAGACAGTCAATTACATGATGTTAGCGTATGGTTAAGAAAAAATGGAACAGATGTTACAGGTTCTACAGGCTTTATTTCTGTACCAAATAGTCATGGTGGTGTACAAGGACATATTATTGCTGGATGGAATTACTTTTTAGAGCTTGCTGCAAATGACTATATAGAAATATATTGGTCTGCAACAAGTACAGCAATTAGCTTAAAATTTTTACCAGCAGGAACAAGCCCTACTAGACCTACTACAGCATCACTTATTACAACTATGAATTATGTATCACCTTCAGCATCTACTAACGTATATGTAAGTGCTAGAGCTAAAGGTAGTGCAACACTAAAACATTTTGCAAACGATACAGCAGACAAAACATACGGATATATTATAGTAGCGTGATTTTACATTACATACCTAAAGACCAGTTACGTTCACATTGGGATTATGTTAAACATGGTCTTGAGTTGGTTCGTGCAAAAGGTCACACAGAATGGATTGTAGAAGATGTTTATTGTGATTGCTACGAAAATCGTTCTATGTTGTTTATTGGCATAGTAGATAACAAGCCAGTAGGCTTTGTAGTATTACAACCTATAGGAAGTACGCTTCATGTATGGGCTTCATGGTCTACTATTAACGACAATACACTATTTCAACAAGCATGGCAAGAAATACAAGCAATAGCAAAACAAGGCGGCAAGTCTAGAGTTACATTCTCTTCACAAAGAAAAGGATGGGAACGTAGAGCCAGAGAATTAGGATTTAAACCTCAAACATGGGAATTTATACTTTAAGGAAAGAAATATGAAATTACTGAATTTATCTAATTGGCTTACAGGTTTAGTAGAGTCATTTACATTTTATGGCGGAGGTTCAGGTGGTGGTGGTTCGTCTCAAACTCAAAATCAATTAGACCCTACTGTTAGACCATTTGTTAAATACGGTCTTGAACAAGCTAAAGATCTTTACCAAACATCTACTCCAGAGTACTATGCTGGTCAAACTTATATCGGACCATCTGCACAAACACAATCTGCATTAGAAGCTGCTCAAAATCGTGCTATGGCAGGAAGCCCATTACTTTCTCAAGCACAGCAACAACAAGGTGCTACAGTAGGTGGTGAATTTTTATCTGCTGGTAATCCTTATTTTTCACAGGCTTTGCAAGGTGCTGCACAAGGTGCTACACAAAACTATAATGATGCTATTATGGCTGCACAATCTGGTGCATCTAGAGCTGGTCGTTATGGATCTGGTGTATCTGCTGACATTCAAAATCGTGCTGCTAATACTTTAGCTAATACATTGTCTAACAAATATGGAGAATTGGCTGCACAAAACTATGCTAATGAACGTGCATTGCAACAACAAGCTGCATTTAACGCACCTAACATGGCTGCTGCTGATTACCAAGACATTCAACAATTAATGAATGTAGGTAAGACTCAAGAAGACTACCAAAAAACTGCATTACAAGCTGACATTGATAGATTTAACTTTGAACAAAATAAACCATATCAAAAACTATCTGCTTATCTTGGTGCTGCTTATGGTGCTCCTACAGGTTCAGTATCTACAACTACACAATCTGGTGGCAAGATAGTATGTACAGCTATGAATGAGGCTTATGGCTTTGGTTCATTCCGTCAAGCTATCTGGTTACAACATTCAGCTACAATGCCTAATGCTAAAACAATTGAAAAAGGATACCATAAATTATTCTTGCCAGTTGTTGCATTTGCATTTAGTGATAAACAAACATTTGCTCGTAAACTTGTTCGTAAAGTTTCAGAACATATTGCTAGACATAGAACTGCTGACTTATGGAAAGAAATGCGTGGTAAAAAACGTGACCCACTAGGTCGTTTATATCGTGCTATTATTGAACCAATCTGCTATTTAGCAGGAAAGGTCTAACATGGGACAGGCTGTATTAATTGGTGCTGGTTTAGGTGCTATAAGCTCTGCAGCTATGGGTAAAAGCCCATTTACAGGTGCTTTACTTGGTGGTGCTACAGGTGGTGCATTTGGTGGTGCTGGTGGCTTTGGTAGTGGCTTTACAGAAGGTGGTCTTTTGTCATCTGTTGCTCCAACTGCTACTGGTGCTGGCGTTCAGCTAGGCTCTACAGCTGTAAATCCTGCATTAGCATTAGACGTTGCAGATGACGTAGCATTGAATCAAGCATTTAATACATCACTTCCAACAACTGTATCAGGTGGTGGCGGTGCTAGTATTAACTTTAAAGATATAGGCACTAATTTTGGCGGTACAAATTTACCAGCAGGTGGTCAAGGTATAAACATTGCACCATATACTAACGTACCTGTAAACAGTTTTGGAGAGATTAATCCATTAACAATAGACCCTAGAAGACTTGCTGTAGATACACCACTAACATTTGGTGAAAGAATTTCTGATTTAGGTTCAAGTGCATTTTCGTATGGTAAAGAAAACCCTATGACACTATTAGGCGGTGCTAACACTCTTTCAGGTTTATCTGCTCAAACTGAACAAAATAAACAAAAAGAATTAAACGATGCTGTTGCTAGAGGAGCTCAACCTATTCAAAGACCTCAATTTGACCCTTCATCTGTTATTGCAGCAGCCCCTAGTTATGGATTATCAAGAGAAGAGGTTGCTAAAGGTAAAATAGGTCAAATAGCATCACAAGCAAGATTAAATGACGAAGATGAACGAAGAATTGGTCAATTTTACCAATCATTAATAGGATAACAAAATGGCAGATATACAAGGATTATTAGATAGTTTTTTCTTAACAAGACAAAATCCAGTTACTGGCATGCTTACAACAGATGAACAGGAAAAACTAAGACAACAACAATTAATAGGCACTGGAATTGGTGTAGCTACTGGTTTAGCATCAAATTATAATAAAGGTCCACTTGGGGCTATATTAGGTGCATATACTGGCGGTGTAGGTGGTAGACAAGCTCCAGTTGATACTGCATTAAAAAACTACATGACTACTGGTGAATTAAATAAAATGATGCAAGACCTTAAATTAGGTCAATATAATTTAAAAGAAAAAGAAAGATTTGAAGCTGGTCTTGCGGATGCAATTAAAAATAATCCAGATTTAGCTAATGCTTATTTTGTTGATGCAAAAGGTACATTAGAGAGATTACAAAAAACACAACAAAGATTTAGACCTCTTCCAGAATTTGATAAACAAGATATTAATATTATGCAAGAACTTGGTATTAATTTTCAAAACCCATCTGCACAAGATATGGCGGATTTGCGTGTTGCAAAAGATGCGATCAATTTCTCATCAACAGAAAGAGCAAAATTAGCTGTTCCAAGAGCAGAGTTTCAAGCAAAACAAACTATTATACCTCTTGATAAATTACCATCTCCAGATGCTATTGTTGCACAAATTAAAGCTGACAGAATAAAAAGATCAGCTGCACAAAATCAAAATGTGCCACAAGCAAATCAAGTTGTTCCTCAACAAGATGTTACACAAGCACCACAAGCAACAAAACAAGATCAAGTTACTCAACCTGCAGTAAACAGCACAAAAGCACCACAAACAAATACTACTACTACACCAACCCCTTCTGCAAAAACAGTATCTAATATTCCTTTTGTAAACAGACCTAATGTATCACCTGTAGCAAGACAACAATTATTAGACAATCAAGGTGAAATTCAAAAAAGATTAACTGACTCATTTACCAGTTTAAATAAATTTGAAAAAACAGTTTATGATATTATTACTGATAAAGATTTTGATAATGCATTTGGACCTTTAGCAACAAAACGTGCTGGTATTGAAGGCACAGCTGCATTTAAGATTAATAATCTTATTACAAGTACAGAAGGTGCTGCTTTAGTTAATGAGTTAAAATCACTCAAAGCATTATCACCTCAAGGTTCAGCTGGAACTGGTCAGTTGTCAGAAAAAGAAGGTGAAAGAATTATTGCATCTCTAAATAAAATTAAATTAGGTCTTCCACCAGAAGAGGGAAAGCGTGTAGTTCTTGAATTATTACAAACTATTCAAACAGCTAAAGCTAACATTAATCAAGGATATACTAATGATTATGGTAATGATTTTCAATTTCCTAAATCAGAGTTTTTACCATTAGAAACAAAAGTAAAAACAGATAAAGGTGAAATAAAAGTATACTCTGGTGCAAATCCATATATCAAAAAACGTTTCCCAGCTAAAGCTGCTGGATTAGATCCAAATGCACAGTATTATATTATGAATAACGAACTATATTATTTCTAGGATAAATGATGGCTGATGATTTATATAAGTTAACAAATAATAAAGTTCCAGATGTTACTACAGCAGGTCCTTTAAAAGCAGGGGCTGTAGCTGATGTTCCAACGGACTTTTCTTTTTTACAAGCTGGTGCAAATATACCTCAAAACTTATTAGATATATTGCGTGGTGGTTATAATGTTATTACTAACGCACCACAAGTTGGCTATGCAGCTGGTGAAACTCTTGCTGGTGGTGCACAAGCAGCAGCAAGAAAAAGTTTAGGTCAAATGTATTCGCCAGAAAAAGTATTGGAAAAAATGCCAGTATCTAGACAAGAAGAAATGTTTAGATCATTTGCAGCACCATACCAAAGTGCAGAATCATTTAAACAATATGCTCAAGAAAGACCTGTAGAAGCATTGCTTGATATATCTACTGGTGCTGGTATTGCATCTAAAGCTGTACCATATAAAATTCCATCTGCTACAGGAAAAATTCCATTTACAGATAAACAAGTTACTACTCCTGCAGTAGGATTTTCAGAATTATCTAAATTTACAGATCCATTATATCTTGGCGGCAAAGCATTGGAAGCTGGTCTTCCTCCAGTACTAGGATTAACAACTGGTGTTGGTGGTGAGACAATCAAAAAAGTATATGAAGCATCTAAAGCTGGTGTAGATAAAGCAATCAATCAAATTGTAGGCAAAACAGAATCAATAGATATATTGAATAAAGCAAAAGCTGGTTTACAAGAAATGATTGCACAAAAAAACCTTCAATATTCAACAGCTAAAAAATCTAGTCCATTTAAAACTACAGATACTGGATGGGCTGCAAGTCCAGCTAGATTAGACTTTACTCCAATTAGAGAGGCTTTTGATAATGCTAAAAGATCTATCACATACAGAGGTCAAGTAAGTGTTGGTGAAAAAGAATTAGCAGCTATTGATGAAGTAGAAAAAATTCTTAATACTTGGGAGTCAAAACCAAATCTTCATACAGCAGCTGGTCTAGACTTTTTAAAACAAAGAATAGATGCTGTGTATCCAGAAAATCCAAATATGACTCAAGCACAAAGGATTATAGATACAACTCGTAATGGAGTTAAAAATTATCTAGTCAAAGAAGTTCCAGAATATCAAAAAGCAATGTCAGATTATGAAAACGCTATTGAAACTATTAGAGATATTGATAGAGGTCTTCTTGGTGGAAACAGAGCATCTAAAGAAACAGCATTAAGAAAATTATTAAGAACTACTCGTGATGAAACTGGTGTTAAATTATCACTTGCAGATAAAATGCAAAAAGCTACTGGCATTGATTTATCAACTGAAATAGCTGGTGCTTCAATGAAATCTTATGAACCAAAAAATCTTCTTGGTACATTGGGTGGTGGTGCTGGCATTGCTAACGTTTTATTTGGCGGTGCTGGATTAACACCTGCAACAGCATTAGGTATTGGTATTACATCTCCTAAAATTACTGGGTTATTAACTACAGCTGGTGGTAAGGTAGCTAGATATGGTACACCTATTGACTTAACTGCTAAAGCAGGAGTTCAACTTAAGAAGGTACAAGAAGCTCAAAGTTTATTAGAGCCAGATTTGTACTTACAACAACTAGATAAGATGTATCAAAATCAAAGATAAAGGTTTATTAATGAGCAACGAAATTGACCCAATACAGTATGGCAAACTTATTGCCCAAGTACAAAATTTAGAACATAAAGTAGATAGTTTAGAAGTGGATATTAAATTACTCCTAGAGCTTGCAAACAAGTCTAAAGGTGGCTTCTGGGCAGGTATGGCAATCGCTTCTGCTATCGGTGGCTTTATAACATTTATAGCTAATCATTGGTTAGGCAAATGACATTCATTACAGAGAACAATATAGCTAATCTATATTCAGCTCTGATAGAAATGCCTATATTTGACGAATATAAACTACCACCTGCATCTAAAGTAGACTTTTTAGTATTGCATGACGATACTATATGTGGACAATATGAACCGCCAGAACAAGGTGATCCTCATATTATAACTATATCTACTGCACGTCACTCTCATCTATATCCTGTCATGATGACTCTATGTCATGAAATTATTCATATGTGCGTATATCTAGATTCACCTAAAACAGAAAAATATGCAAGCCATAAAGGTTTATTCTTAAAACTACAAAAACGTGTAGCCAAGATGTATGGCTTTGACCCAAAGGAGCTTTAATGTTTAGTTCAATTGCATCTTTAATCTTACCAGCTTTAGTACCTGCATTTGCTGACGGTGCTAGAGGTCTTATAGCTAAGTTTACAGGTGGTGCTGGTGGACAGCCACAAAACATGAAAGAACGTATAGAGTTAATGAAAGCCGAGTCTGAAAAGTTACAGTCTTTAGCTGCTCTTGACAATCCTAATGGTGAACCTTCTAAATGGATTATAAACCTTCGTGCATCCTTTAGATACATCATTATTAGTGCTATCATGATATTTACAGCAATTGTAGTATTTAATCCAGATGTTGTGGGTGCTACTGTAGTTGCAGTATTCCTTGACATGACTGGAGCTTGTATGTCTTTTGTTATTGGCGAAAGAATGTACTTAACACTTAAAAAATGATTGTATTAAATTTAATGAATTTTATTGGATTGTCCTTTCTTAAATTAATTGTTGTTGCTTTATTATTTATAGCTATGGGATTTTCTTTAGCCTTTATGATAGTAATGGAAAAACTTACAAACGTATTGGAATATATCAATTCATATGTTAATTGAAGTTAAAAGGTTTGAATTTAAAGACACGCATACAATAGGCAAGATGTATGTAGACGGTGTATATGAATGTTATACGTTAGAAGACGTAGTTAGAAATGGCACTAAAGTTTTAGGCAAGACTGCTATCCCTATTGGTGAATATAAACTCATTATAGACGCTTCTGCACGCTTTAAACAGGACATGCCACACATACTAGACGTTCCTAACTTTACAGGTGTTCGTATCCACTCTGGCAACACTTCAGCAGATACAGATGGATGTATATTACTTGGCTCAACATGGGCAGGTAAAGACTTTATAGGTAACTCTAAAATAGCATATAACAAGTTCTTTGAGAAACTAAAGAAAGCTAAAACAGCTACTATTAAAATATGTTAGAATATTTAATCTGTAGTTTTCTTTGTGCTATTGAACATTTGAAGTATATATTACTGTTTTTATTAGCATTTATGGTATATAATAGATTATCTAAACACTAGAGACTATTATGAAAATTTTACTTATTGATATTGAAGTAGCACCAAATACTGCTCATGTCTGGGGTATCTTTGATCAGAACATCTCTATCAACCAATTACTAGAATCATCTTACACTCTTTGCTATGCAGCCAAGTGGTACGGTGAATCTAAAATTATGTTTGACTCTATTCAAAAATCTGGCAAACAAAAAATGTTAGACTCTGTGCATAAACTTCTTGACGAAGCTGATGCCATCGTTCACTACAACGGTTCTAGGTTTGACATACCTATACTACACAAAGAGTTCTTACTCTCTGGTATGCCGCCTCCAGCACCCTCCAAACAGATAGATTTATTGCAAGTAGCAAGAAGACAGTTTAGGTTTGTTTCTAACAAACTAGACTATGTATCACAGGCTTTAGGATTAGGTAGTAAGACGGAACATGAAGGACATACTTTATGGGTCAAGTGTATGAATGATGACCGTAAGGCATGGAAAATTATGGAAGAGTACAATAAAAACGATGTTGTGTTGTTAGAAAAAGTTTATGATAAGTTTAAAGCATGGATTAAAAACCATCCTAATCATAATGCGTATTCCGCAAATGCTTGTTGTCCAAATTGCGGCTCTAGCAAATTACAAAAGCGTGGTACTGCTATTACTACAACTAGACATTATCAGAGGTTTCAATGCCAGCAATGTGGGACATGGAGTCGAGCAGCGAAAGCGGAACAGTTGTCCAAAGAGTCCGCTATCAGCATATAAGGAAAATTATGAATATAGAAAAATTATGTGAGCATATCGTAGGTAAAATGATAGTAGAAGCAGAATCTTACTATGGTGAAGATGTGCTTATTTTGGTACTAGATGACGGAAGCCACATCGAGATTAGCGGTGATGGGCTTTCCGTTTATTCAGAAGTGCCAGAACTAGACGACTAATCGTCAATCATTTCAATTCTTTGTAGCTGTGCAGTAATCTCTGGAGGATTAATAGCCTCTTCATCACGCAACACTTCTACCAGTTTATTTTTATACCATTCAGATTTATCTAAATCCTCTTCTGGTCTGCCCTTAAATGGGTATCTTAAATCATACTTTAATTTAGATCCTTTTAAATAACCAATAAACTCTTCTTTAGTTAAACGACTTTTAATTACGTCTATTGCCTCTAACCCACCTACCAAATAGTGCTTTGGATGATTTACATTATCCATGTGCTGCCTCCTTTGTTAAAGATTTTTTAATTCTATATGCTGCATTTCCCATTCGTGCTACCATTTTCTTACTTAACGTACCCTTCAATTTAATAAGACCTTTATCATGCAATTCTTTTAACTTATCATTATTTATTTTAAAATGTCTTCTAGCATCTGTATTTGTTCTACATAATGGTGAATCTATAAATGCTTGTATTTCATCACACAACTGTCTATTATAATTTCTTGGTGCTCCCATTTTAAACTCCTACTAAAGAAGATTTAACATATTTAAGTATTCCATAGTTCCATCCTCGCATTGTACACTCTATTAGCGTATAGTCAAGTAATAATTCATCTATTCTTCGTCTATTGTATGCACTATGAAATTCTATTAAAAATATATCAGGAAAATGCACAAGGTTTTCTAGTATTTCAATCTCTGCACCTTCTGTATCTATCTTCATAATATCGCATTGTGGCAAGTGTTTAGATGACATAACTTTAACCATTTCACCTTGTGCTCTTTGCTCCTCACCTTGAAACATACTTGCCTCACCACAATTATGTAAACCATAATACATCATTCGTTCACCATCATCTTTACCTATGGCTACTTTTCTTACAGCTATATCAGTTCCTTCAATGTTCTGTCTCAATAGGTCGTAATTAGCCTTTATGGGCTCATAGCAATCAATTTTAGGGCTCTTAAAGTATTCATGTGCCCAAACTGCAAACCCCCCTACATTAGCTCCTATATCAATAATATATGGGTTATCTACCTTGCCTATTGCATACTCACCTTGAAATATCTTACCTACATGGCTAATCATGTTATTAGGAATAATCATACAAGCCTGCCACTAAATTGATAAGTACCTGTGTGACCTAGTTGAGCCCATGCTGCACCCCAAACCTTAATGCCATTATCACGAGCTAGTTTACAAAAGTGATAATCCTCACTTAATAAATGATTTTGGTCATCAATGCTAGTGGTAAAGTATTCTGTAATCTTATCGCCCATATTTGAATTGTCATTAACATCATTCATATTATGTTTATAAGACGGACATTTGTCTTTTAGCTTTTCAAATACCTCACGCTTAATTAACATGAATCCAGTACCTCCATGTTTAATCTCAAATGGTTTATCTAATGGCACAAGTTGCTTCTCAACATCGCCAACCATATTTACTACATACTCGCCAGTAAAGTATTTAAGTTGATCCTGTGGCACTTTCTTTTCAATAGCAAAAGATACCGCCCCCCAGTTAATTTCTTTTTTAGGATACAAGCCACATATAATCTCTACGTCAGAGTCAATCATCTTTAATAAGTGTTGTGCCTCAAACTGTATGTCAGCATCAATAAACATTAAGTGTGTAGCATCACCTTTTAAGAAATCATTCACTAAAGTATTGCGACCTCTAGTAATAAGGCTTTCATTATAAAGAAATGAAAAGTATGCGTCTATGTCTTTAGCATTAAGCCATGCCTGTAGCTTAAGCATAGACTCTAGATAAGTGCCATAACATAAACCACCATACATTGGTGTTGCTATAAATAAATTAGGTTTCATACTTAACTCCATGTAATTGTTCAATTATTCTTGCAAATTGTATCATTCTATCTATTGTCATTGGCTCATATCTAGTTGGAAAAACTTTACTATAAGCATCAATTATTTGTTCTTGCGTGAGTGGTTTATAATCCACCATTTGCCTCCGTTAGTCTTTTACTATCATATTTTTTAACATTAGTTACTCTTACAATGTTTTTGGTATCTGCTATTAATGGTGTTATGGTGACATTGTGAAGTTTTAATTTAAGGTCTTTTAACCATGACATTTCTGTAGGTTCTGAAGTCATAAGACCAGACCATACAAGTTTACCTGTGCTATCAAACTCTTCTACAAGCCACGCTAAAGGTTTCATTAATAAAATACCATCCTTCCTATATGTGTTTTTTTCTTTTTACCAAACCATGCTTTCTTTGGCGGTATCGAGTCATCATGAAAATACAAAGCATTTGCAACTGGATTAGCATATTTATTATAAACAATCGTATCAATAACCAAAAGTTTAGTCTCCAGATACGCTTTTTCATTAACTGGACTGTGGGACTGATCTTGCACAGCAAACTGATTATTAGCATAAACGACAGAGCATACAGAATGACCCCAGCGACCAGAATGTAACCTATTACGGATAACATTTATAACACCTACCTTTTCTTCTAGTGAACGAGTATTTACCTCATGGTAAACAGCTGTAGCGTAACACGCTATATCTAACTCTAAAGCATTAATGTCCATTTGGTTGATAGAATCCGCTAACTAGAGGCATAATTACATCTGCACCTATTTTGTTAATAACCATCTCTCTGATGTTGTATTTGCTCATTCCAGCCAACTCACAACATAAATCATAAACATCGTTATCATCAAACAACCATTGTATAGCATCTACCTTGTCTCGTAAAGCTAATTTATTTTTAGATTTCAAAGTTGTTACAGATCTTTCTGTAGCATTTCTTTTATGCTTTTTAGGAACGTACATAGCATCATCTATTGTTTGGTATAACATTGCTATCAATAGTTTAGCTTCTGGTAGTTCTGAAAGTCTATTATTATCGTCATAGTCTACTATATCGTCATCAAAATCCATAATGTCTCCGTATTTTCATTAGGGTAATATAAATGTTTATCAGTTGCTTTTGTTACTGTAATGGCTCACAATAATAGTACAAGCTATGTGGCTTGCATCTTATTAAGGACATAATCATGTGGACAAAACCAGCAGCTGCTGAAATGCGTTTCGGCTTTGAAGTTACAATGTATGTAATGAACAAGTAACACCTTTAGAGAGGGTGTTCCTAAAAAGGAACATCCTCATCTACCTCTGCCTGTTTAGGCTTCACATCACCATCTTTTAGTTGTACCGTTCCAGAAATAAACTTACCGTTTTTTCCTTCACGAATCCAACCAGCAATTCTAAACTCAATACCATCTACGTTTGCAATGCCTGTGTAGTTTGGCTTCTTTGGGTTATCACCTTGATCGTTCTTAAACAATGTAAAGGTGTTAGTGTTATCGTACTTTTGTTCTGCCATGCTTTTCTCCTTAAGTTATCTAACTGCATTTTTACGTCTAGTGTAATGCCTTTTTACTACTGAACCTCTAAATGCGTCTGGATTAGTTTCTACTAACTCATCTATAACTGCATTTAATTTTTCCATATACGGTGATTGTCCTTCTTCACCTAAATCCCAAAACTTTCTAGGCGTTAAACCGCTAGAAGCCATCATAAGTTTTAGTCTTTGCTCCTCTGTTAGTCTCATTTGATTTCCTTTAGTTTATTGATTACATCATCTACTTCATCTAAAAACTTCTTTACTTCTGACTCTAACTCTTTTTGGTAGACATGGTCTGCTTCCACACGCTTTACGAACAACTGTAAATGCTCTGGAAACATTGGGTTATAGCTAACAAAATCACACCATTTACGACCCGTCACCAAAAGCTGAAATTGCACTTGCGGTATGTACTTACTTGGAATATCTTGAGTCATCAATGTTTCTGTATGTGTACTTCCCATAGGACATTTGATTTCAAGAATACCATCTTCGCCCACCATACCATCTGGACTAGCACCAGCTTCCAAAGTAGGATGCTTAATGAATCCTACTTCTTCCACTTCCCCGAATTGTTGCACATATCTTTCCCTAGCATAAAATTCCCTGTCAATTCCATCTTGCATTGCTTGGTTCACATATGTTTCTTGCCTTTCACCTGTAAGCCTTTCGCTTACTAGCTGAATCTTGTAGTTACGTCTAGAAGCAGATTCACCAGACTTAATCTTTGCTAGGACATCAGCCACACGACTAGCTGTAACCTTGCCTAGTCGTGCTTGAAACCACTCTTCTGAACGCTGTTCCATTAGATAAAGTCCTCTGCTTTAGTATCTTTAACTCTGATAGTTGCAGAACCAGCACTAGCGTCTACAGCATCAGACTCAAGAATCTCAAGGGCTGTCACCCATAAATATCTGCGAATGTAAGTCTCAACCGCCCCCAAATTTTGCACCTCATGGCAACCTTTTAAAGCAGCAGTTGACATAGGGCTTGTAATGTAAACTTGTGAACCATCTGACATATCTGTAATAGTAAGTGTTGCAAGTTCTTTACCGTATGAAATAATGCCACACAATTCTAGCTCTGCAAATATCTTTTGAATGGCAGGAATAAAATCACCTAACTCAAAATATTTGTATCCAGCAAATTTATTCAGACCAGACTTTTTAAGTTCTGTGCTGTGTAACTTTAATCTTGCTTGCATTAACTTTTTATAAACTCCCATCTTATTCTCCCCTGTTACATAATTTAACGTCTCTAATACTTCCTTCTGGTGTTGCTCCATCATCACTTGGTCGTAATGCTGTCTTTGACTCATTTGCTATCTCCCATTTGTCGTTATCTTCTTTAAGCTCTTTTACAAGATCAGCAAGAATAACTGATATATGTTTTAAAGAATGTGCCATAAAAAATATCCCCAAAATATTACTAAAAACCACTTTACCACATAATAGAACTTTTGTGTAAACTTTTTTTGTAGCCTGTCATTAGTGATAATACGCATAAATCTATCTACCTTCATATCCACTCCTAAACTAGAACAGCCACTATACTCCTAGTCAATTTTTATGTCAACAAGTATTTTAATAGGGGGGTATTTATCCGACTTTTATATTAGTTGACTATAATTTTTATACATGTTAATATCGCTTTACGTTAAATAAAGGAGATAAAAATGACGTATCAAGAGGCTGTTTCATATTTTAAAACAAAGTACCAAATGGCAAAAGCATTAGGGTTAACAAGACAAGCTGTTCAGCATTGGTCTAAAAATTTAGATAAACCTATTCCAGAGTTGCGTGCATATCAGATAAAAGATATTATTGCAAATAAACAACAACCAGCTGTACAGGGAGAATAATATGAAGACAAGAGAAGCATTATTAGCGGCAAAATACGCATTAATTAAAGTTCATACTATTTTAGAATTAGCAGATGGACATCTTAACGATGGTGGTTTAGAACTTACAGAGGTAGAATTGTCAGCTATTTATGAGGCTATTCAAAATGGATTGGATGGGGAAAATGTATAAAATTAAAAACTGGGAAAAGTTTAATTTATACAATGTTTCTAATCCAAAATATCGTAAAGAAATGACTTGGTTTAAAATTTATGGTAGAGATGTTTTAAATAATTTAGATTGGTTTAAACTAACTTCTGATCAAAAGTCAACACTTTTTGAACTATGGTGTTTAGCTAGTCAAGATGAAGGTAAGTTACCTAATGTTGATATTATAGCATTTAGATTGCGTAAAGATAAAGACTATGTAATCAATGCTTTAGAAACTTTACAAGACTGGCTCTGCCCTTTGTCTACCGAAAGTCTAGACATTGTATGCCCATTGGATGCCCCAGATAAGATAAGAGAAGATAAGATAATATCTATTGTGCGATTTGAAGATTTTTGGAAAGAGTATCCAGCCAATAGAAAAGTAGGTAAAAAACCTTGTATGGAAAAATGGGGTAGCAAGGGTTTGGATAAAATTGCTGACAAGATTATTTACCATGTAAAAGAAATGAGTAAAACTAAATCATGGAAAGAAGGATTTAACCCCGCACCACTAACTTATATTAATCAAGAAAGATGGGAAGATGAATTGCAAAAAGTTAGGAATGTATGGGATGGTGCTAAATGAATATAGGTGACGCATTAGAAAAATTAACAGTCAATAAGGAAATTATAAATGAATATTATAAAGGTGAACATGCAAATGCAGAATTTCTTGTTAAGAGTACGGATGTTTTTACTGACTCGGTTGTTCGATATTTTAATTCTGAAATACACTCTGGCAAATCGTTGGGCTTCGTTAAAACGGAAGATGACTTTAAAATAAGACCTGCTGAACTAACTGTCTTGACAGGAGTGTCAGGGCATGGTAAGAGTATGTGGTTGTCTCAAATTATTTTATCTTTAATGAAACAAGATACTAAATGTCTGATTGCTTCTTTAGAAATGAGACCTGTATTAACTCTTGCTCGTATGGTGCAACAAACATTAAAATCATCAGAACCTACAGATGAGTTTATAATTAAGTTTTGTGATCGAGCTAAAGAAAAGTTATATCTTTATGACCAAACAGGCTCTACTACATCAGAAGATATGATTGCTACATTGTATTGGGGTAAGCATGTTCTAGGTGTAGAAGTGTTTGTGATTGATTCTCTTATGAAGATGTCAGATATTTCTGAAGACAATTATGAAAGACAAAAGCTTTTTATAGACAGACTTGCTACAACGTGTCGTGATTTAAACGTACATGTATTCTTGGTGGCACATACTCGTAAGATGGCAGATGAAAACGTAGTTCCAGATGCTACTCATATTTTAGGCAGCTCGCATATTCGCAATTTATGTGATAACATAATTTGTGTGTTCCGCAATAAGAAGAAAGAGTATGATATTGAAACAGGTGACAAGACAGCAGAAGATTTAAAAGGTATTCCAGATTGCGTAGTATATTTACAAAAGCAACGTAATTATCCTGTAGAAGGTAAGTGGAATTTTTGGTTTGATAAAAAAGGTTTAAGTTACAAGGAAAGACCATGACCATAAATGAATTTATAAAATATGTTCAAAAGTTGTATGGTGAAGATGCTACATACAAAGCAACATCTAAAGAAGGTGTAACTTTTAAATCTAAAGGATGGGATGAAAAATATGATTCGGTTCGTTTTGACGAAGTACAATTACGAAAACTTGATAACAAAAATCAAAGCTCTTGATTTAACTAAAAGGTGGCGTGTGAATATTAGTGAAGAAAAAGTTGTAAGGTCACTTGAACAGAATGAAAGGCTGTGGTCGCTATATGGGTCAATTGCTAATTACATTGGTGAAGATCCTAGCACAGTTCATGAGTTGTTAGGCTATAAGTTTCTTCGCTACCAAACAGAGATAGCTGGCAATCCTGTGGAGTTGGTTAAGTCAACAACAAAACTCACTACAAAAGAAATGACAGAGTATCAAGAAAACTGTGAACGTTGGGCTTCTACTCTTGGTTGGAGTTGGGAATTATGAGACAGCCAATTATCGATGGCATAGTTATATTTTGCATTGTATGGTTTATTGGTGGTGTTGCTAAACTCATTAAGTATTTTTATGAATTATCGTAGCAAGAAATTGTTAGAAGCGGTTCGTGAGTTTCCTTGTGCTATGTGTGGCAGACAAGACGGAACAGTTTGTGCAGGTCATTCTAATCAACAGCGTGATGGTAAAGGCACAGGCATCAAGGCTCATGATTATAGAATCGCTAGTCTTTGTTATCAATGTCATGATATGATAGACAACAACAAAGAGTTAGACAGAGCAGAAAGAATTGAAGCATGGGAGCAGGCTCATCGTAAAACTGTGGGTTGGTTATTTGATAGAGGGGTAATTAAAATTGGGTAAAGGTTCTGGAAGAAGACCATTGTTAATTTCTGAACAAGAAGCAGAAGACAACTGGAATAAAATATTTAAAAAAAATTACGAATACGAATTAAACAAGTCTACAGGTGAAGTAGAAAAACGTTTTATAGATGGCATATCTAAACCTAACGAAAGTCAATTTGATGGCGACAAGCCCAACGCAGTTAAGCCTTAAGAAGTTAAGAGCAGATGGATACCTTGTAGCTATTACAGAACGATGGAACGCTTTTGCAAAAATAAGGCAGGACATGTTTGGCTTTATAGATTTGCTTGCTATTAAAGATGGTGAGATACTTGCAGTTCAAACTACATCTGCTAGCAACATGTCAGCAAGGGCTCATAAGATTGCAGATAGTGAGTATGTAGGAACGGTTCGTAAGAGTGGTATGAAAATACATATTCATGGGTGGGTCAAGACTGGCAGGAAGTGGGAATGTAAAGTGATGGATGTATCATAAGGAAAAATATGGAAGCTAAAGTTAGAGAATATAATGTTAAAGGTCGTTTAGTTCATATAGAAAAAATGCGTAATTTAATTTTAGATGCGTTAGGTGATAAATCTTTAACCATTGCAGAGTTATCTGAAGAAATTGGTATGGAGCACAGAAAGATTCAATACATTGTATTAAACATGAAAAATTTAGGCATGTTAAATTCGACAGAACGTGAACAACAGGGACAAAAGAAAATATACAGATACTTTAAACCTAAAGTTAATTTATTACAAAACATATTTCACCCTATGCCAGACTTTAGCGACAGGATCAAAGGCATTTATATTCACACTGAAGAGGAAGCTAATGCACATAGATAGGCTTAAACAGATTTTAGATGATTGGGCTAGATGGATGCACGCACCAAGCACAAAGCTAGGCTATCCAAGCAAGTCTTTGGGTATGATTAGCGGCGGTGAGTCTACTAGCGATGCTTTTGAAGACATGGTGTCAGAGATGGATATAACCAATGT
>Ga0247723_1000498_pt1 | contig 27111 bp, 28 predicted proteins | sample MSEWelMarce5H_FC_FD_189079 | JGI IMG/M metagenome (GOLD analysis project Ga0247723, IMG submission 189079) | Subsurface sediment microbial communities from gas well in West Virginia, United States - MSEEL Well Study Marcellus 5H_FC | ecosystem: Environmental > Terrestrial > Deep subsurface >... | reverse complement strand
GGGGAGTGGGGTCCGCCCGCGGCTTGCTCCACGCGAAGCGCTGGTTCTTCTTGAAGTTTTGGAGATCCTTGGCGAGGGTCGTCATTTTTGAGGTACAAACCCTAACTGGTTGCGTGTGGGCCTGCCCACAGAACCTAATTTTCCAATAGGCTCCTAAGCTGATTGGCATTTTTACCACGGGTTGCTAGATAAGACCGTGGTCTATTGAACAACCCATGGGCGCGCATAACACCAGATGCTAAATATCTGGATCCAGTATTTGTTTTTCTACTATAAGCCATTAGGATATCACGCTTAGCTTTGTACCTGATATAGGCAATTTTGCGACGGATAGCCATTCTGAGTTTTCTTAATTTCAAGAGAATTCGAGACGATCCTCTGTACCGTCCAAGACGCTTGAGGGCCTCCTCGCGGCGAGCTATCTGTCTATTTTCATAGTTTAGATTTTCGATAGCTCGATTATACTTTGATATATTTACTTGTGATGCCACAAAGGCCGCTTTTGGCCCTCCAAGCATATGATAAGTGTCGCCCCCTACAATCCAACGCATTCCGCGTCTTCTATTTTCACGAGATCTGTAATATTTCTCCTCGAGCATGTTCCTCGCAACTTTGCGAGCTATTTTGTCAAGATTGGTATTTGGATGTTTATTCAATTCATTTTGAAGTCTGTTGTTAAAAGTCCGATTATTTCCCACATAGTGACCTGCGTAATGTTGCCACACCGGCATATATTATTACTTATATTTTTTATGGTGCTGCTGCTGCCAGAAGTCCCTGAGCACGCGTCCCAGCTGCAAGAGCTGTACGCACATTTCCTGGAGTTGGACTATTTGCAGCACGAGCAAGGGCACGGTTGTACTTGGTCACAGCCTCATTTACGGCGGCTGCGGTGGGTGCCCGCTGGGCGATCAATGCAGCGCGTGGGTAGTTGCCCAGAGCGTGGCCGGCACGGTAGCCGTAACCAGCCGCCTTGCCCAGACCACGGGCAAAAGCTCCATAGCCGCGTGCTCCGGCTGCCGCAGCGAGGTTGGCGGCATAACGTCCAGTACTTAGACCAGTGCGTGCATACATGCGTGCAGCTCCAAGCTTGTTACGCAGATTGGCGCCAGTTCTACGACCCGCCGCGCGCAGGCGGGCCAGGCCGCGCAGTTGGCCAATGCCTCTCACAGCCTCATTAATAGCATTCTGGTATCTAACACGATGGGCCATGTAAAGTTTCTTCTGTTCTGGGGTCCATTTCCAAACAGAAGTTTCAATAAGTTTATCAATATTAATTGAGAGTTGTCCCCGAGAGATTTTGCGATTATTACGTGCCTTGGCGTATTCAGCTCCAAAACCGCCAATTGCCGTCAAAGCTCTGGCGGAAGCCACACCTGGCCGTCTCTGGCCAAAATTGGTTGCAGCCTGGCCGCGGAGGCCACCATAAACCGATCCCGCGATATTGCCAGCGCGATTCTGGCGGTATCCAGCGAAAGATTCGCGAAGAATTGGGCGCGCCACCTTGCGAGCAGCCGACAGTTCCCGACGCGCCGCCTCCTGAGCTAGCATCCGCTCCTGCTTCTCTTTAACAAGATTAGAAAACTTTCTGTTGTTTCCAAGACGCGTATATCCTGACATTATGTAATATACTCTAAGAATTTTTTCCATGAATTCGCCTGAGCAACTCCATCATAGGCCAAGCCTTTTTAGCCTCGGAGTCCCACTCATTGTACAGATCATCAAAGGCTTTCCAAGTTGCACCAAACACCTCATCAAGGTCCCACCAGCGTGGTACTGTGCTCCTCAGTCTTGTGTCGTCATGCATGTGGAACCCCAACCCAGCCGTGATGCAGTACATGCCGTTCCCAAATGTGCTCATGGGATTTGTCCGACCGGTGTAAAGTCGCGAGTAATAATTTTCATCTACAAATTTTACATTTTGAGAAGCGATATTGCGCCAATACGCCGTATCCCGCCTCTTGGACAAAATATAGTGAATATGGACAAACTCGGCAAATTCACGAAGCTGAGTCACACACACCTTATTGAAGAATCCCTTATTAAATTCATTGATGTTGCCTGAAGTAAGGACTTTCACAAGCTCCGTCAGGTAGGTGTGCGTCGTCCAAAGCCCACTCGACTCGAGGGGTTCGATGAATCCACCTGCAAGACCGATGCCTACGACATTCTTCACCCAGACGCGCTCGTAAGTCCCCGACTTGAACTGGATCTTCTTGAACTGGAGCTTTTCAGGATCCTGGCCCTTGGCACCGAGGTACTTTTTGAACTGCTCAAGCGCCTCCTCGTGACTGATGAAATCGTCGGAATAAACGTAACCAGAACCCATGCGTGACCAGAGAGGGATGTTCCAGACCCAACCGTTATCAATTGCTGTGCAGGTTGTGTATGGCTTGAGCTCTGCGCTCTTATCCACATACGGAATCTGGGTGGCCCATGCGAACTCGTTCGGCAGGATGTCCTTGAAACTCTGGTATGGCTCATTCATGGCGCCACCGAGGAGCAACGATTTGAACCCTGTGCAGTCGAGGTACAGGTCTCCACTGATCTCCTGAGAGTCCTTGAGGATCAGGGACGAGACACCATCTGAATTTGTATTCACAAATGCAACCTCTCCGACGATCCTCTTCACTCCACGGGGCGCACAGTAGTTGTCCCTGAGCCAAAGAGCGAACTTGATGGCGTCAAAGTGTAGAGCGTAGTGCTGCCACGGGAAGTTGGGGGTGTTACGCATGAAGGTGTTGTGACGCACGAGAGCCATGTTAGGATACAGTGCATCTACAAACTTGCGCGCATCTTCTGACCTGAATGTTCGACGGATACTCCACTTTTCTATATTTCCATTTCTATCAGCAGTTGGACATTTCATAGACCCAAACGGGTAGAAAAAGTCGTGCCCCTTTTCTTTGAAATCTACAAACTTAATTCCGAGCTTGAAAATAGCATCAGTTTCCTTCATTATACTTTCAGGATTGATGCCGAGAAGGTTGAGCCAATCGACAAATTCGTTGATTGTCGATTCGCCAACGCCAATTGGTGGTATAGCTTCAGGTTCGATGACGATAACCTCGTCATTCGGACACTGGGACGCAAGGGTAGCGGCCGCCATCCAGCCGGCCGACCCGCCGCCCACCACGACGAATTTCATAGTTTAAATTATAATTAAATCTTTAAGAGCGTGGTGGCTTTCCTGGAGTTGGAGGGGGCAGTCCGCTCGGTGCAAAGACTGGACTTGCAAAAAGAACTCTTCTAGCAGATGGTCTTGTCGATCTTGAAGCGCTGGCTGCTGTGCGTCTGTACTCGGGAGACCGTGGCGTCCGCGTCATCCGTGGCGTCCGTGGTGACCGTGGCGACCGTGGCGACTGTGGAGACCGCACGTTATTACCGTTTCTATCTGGCACGTAGATTCTGCGTCGGCGAGAAAATCTACGCGCTATGCGCGACCCGAGCGCAATCGCCCTTTGACGCTCACGTCTAATCTTATTTTTCAATAGCTGTATAAGTTGATTTATTTTCATCGACCTGGGGGAAGGCATATTCTTAATTTTAGTTTAGATTTTTTCCTGAATATTAGTAGATGGTCTTTACAAACTGGGGACCGTATTTTTGGGGCGTTATCCACATATCTACACTGACGGCCCCCCAGCAGCTGACGGACGCCCATCGTGAAGGCTTCCGCCAGCTCATCGATTCGTACCTGCGCATACTCCCGTGTCCCGTCTGCCAGAGACACTTCGAAGAGACGCTCACCAAGTTCCCCTTGGAAGAACGCATGACCACCAGCACGGAGTTGTTCTTATGGTCAGTTGATGTGCATAATGAAGTGAATAAGAATCTAGGCAAACCTATTGTGAGCTACGCAGAAGCCGTGGCCTATTGGGGTCCCAAGTGCAAATATCTCCCTTCTGAAACTCAGAAATTTCCAACTGAAATTATAGTCATAATAGGACTTCTCATTTTGGGTGTGGCTGTCATGAAATTTAAATTCTAAATTATAAGTAATGGCTGAGGAGAAAGAGCCTGTCGAACTAAAGTTTGATAAAATTGGAGCGAGTGTAGCCGCCGTCCTTCTATTTCTGATGGTCGTTGCCTCTGCACTGAAACGTGGAAAACTGTTTGGTCTCGAGCAAAAAAATGCCGAGCATATGTTTCACACTATTGTTCTGACTGGAAAGGTGGGCCTTGTTGGGATGTTTCTGTTGCTCAGCTTCATCAACGGTCACAAGGCTTATGTAGAGAAGAACCCGAGGGGATTTATGGCCGGAAGTCTTATTATTGCAATTACGAGCGCACTTGGCGGACTACTCATAGCTTGGAATCGTCAGCGCCCAGACATGTTTTTTAACACCCTGTTTATCGGCGCTCTGTTCTTTTTCGTGTTCGCCGTGTCTCGTGAGTTCTCCGGGTACTTTGCTTTCATGAGCGGCCAGCATCTCGAGGGAACCGAACAAAAGCAGCGAAATATCATGGCACCCATCATTGGTCTGATGATGGGGGCGGCAATTATTTATATGATCTATCTGGCCTTTGTGGCGCGAGTTGCACCTCCAGGAGACATGCTGCTTCCAGGTGGATTTATTACTGAAATGTTTCTTTTTACAGTAATTTGTGGTATTGGTGAGGTGATAGTCGCCAAACAACATGGAGAGGCAGTAGGACCAGCAGTTGCATCAAGTGTAGTTCTATTTGGAGGTGCCCATGTTCTCCTGCAGTACGGTGGGTTCTACAAGGAACTTTTCGGAAAACCCCCAATTGACTGGAACATGTTCAATGCAGCCAACTAAAGACAAAGCCCCCTACCTTTGTAACCAAATGCAGTATGAACGACTCTCACATACTGAACATATTCTTAAGAGACCCGACACCTATGTTGGATCCCTCCCTCCCGAACCTGCCCAATATTGGGTTCGAGATGGAACAAACTTCAAGCTTTCTCAACTTTCTGTTTCACCTGGGTTGGTGAAAATCTTTGATGAAATTCTGGTGAATGCAATTGATCAGCACTCTCTGCACCCCAAGAAGGTGGCGTGCATCGAGGTGAGCATCGCCGCTGACAATTCAATTACAGTTTATAATTCTGGTGTTGGAATTCCAATCAAGAAACACGAAAAGGAGAAGATCTGGATCCCCGAGCTCATCTTTGGTCATCTTTTGACCAGCTCCAACTATAATGACGAGGAAGAGCGAGTAACTGGTGGGCGTAACGGCTATGGTGCCAAGTTGGCAAATGTTTTCAGTTCTAAATTTAAAATCAAAATTAGTGACGGAAAGAAGGTCTATGAGCAGACCTGGACCGACAACATGAGCAAGGTGAGCCCACCCGCCATTACAGACGAAAAGCTTAGTCCTTCCGTGTCGATCACATTTTCACCAGACTGGAAGCGCTTTGGCGGCCCTGGAGACTTTGCCAAGCTCGTTGAAAAGCGCACGTGGGACGCGGCTATGTGGTGCTCGAAGTGCGAGGTCACCTTCAACGGGAAGAAGCTCGGCGTCGCTTCCCTCGATGACTATGCTGCTATGCACGGTCTAACGAATGTGGCCAAGTTGCACACCGATAACTTCGACATTGTGGTCGGTCACTCTCTTTCTGGCGCATTCCAGCAGGTCAGCTTCGTGAATGGCATCGCCACGACCAAGGGTGGTGCTCACGTAGAGAAGGTGACCAAGCTAATTTGCGATGAAATTGTCAAGGACAAGCGCTGCACGACACTCAAGCCGGCTCAGATCAAGTCGGCTCTCTTTGTGTTTGTGAGAGCAGTGGTGGTCAATCCCACCTTCTCCAGTCAAACCAAGGCGGAATGTACTTCAAAGATTACAGATGTTATTAATTTTAAACCAAAATTCATCAAGGATATCCTGGCCACAGGTGTCATCGAGGATCTTCTGGCTCTCGGCCTCGCTAAACTGGACCGCGAGCTCAAGAAGACCGACGGGTCCAAGAAGACGCGGATTACTGGCATTCCCAAGCTCGACGACGCCAACTGGGCCGGAACTCACCGGTCGCACGACTGTACGCTTATTATCACCGAGGGAGACTCGGCGAAAGCTCTTGCCATTGCCGGGCTGAGCGTTGTAGGTCGCGACACTTTCGGCGTGTTTCCACTCCGGGGAAAGCCGCGCAATGTGCGGGACGCTTCTGTAAAGCAGGTGACTGAAAACGAGGAGTTCAACAACCTGAAGAAGATTCTTGGGCTCCAGCATGGAAAGGTTTATAATTCCGTGAGAGAATTGCGTTACGGTCGGTTGATGATCATGACCGACGCCGACCTGGATGGCAGTCACATCAAGGGTCTGGTCCTGAATATGTTCCACGTATATTGGCCCAAGCTGATTGAGTTGGGATTCGTGGTGAGCATGGTGACACCTGTGATCAAGGCTGGGAAGTTGTGGTTCTTCACGGAGGAGGAATTCAAGACGGCAGGCGTCCCAGGGACCAGCGGTCCGGTCAAGTACTACAAGGGTCTGGGCACATCCACGTCAGCGGAGGCCAAGGAGTACTTCAAGAAGATTGACCAGCTCACAGTAGCATTCAATTCCGATCCTAAATTCAATGAGGCAATGACCCTAGCTTTCAGCAAAGCACAGGCGGATGACCGCAAGGAGTGGCTGACGAAGCACATGGCCTCACCTCCACCTGGTATCGCGTACGGCAAGGTCAAGCAGCTGTCAGTCTCTGACTTCATTCATCGCGATATGGCCAACTTCAGTGCCGAAGACATCAAGCGCAGTATCCCACACGTGTCTGACGGCCTCAAACCCAGCCAGCGCAAGGTGATTTACGCGTGCCTCAAGAAGAACCTTTCGGCCGACATGAAGGTGGCGCAGCTCGCAGGCTACGTGGCCGAGCAGACCGCTTACCACCACGGCGAGGCCAGTCTCCAGGGAACCATCATCAATTTAGCTCAGAATTTCGTTGGCGCGAACAACATGAATCTGCTCGAGCCCTCTGGCCAGTTTGGCACGCGCCTGGCGGGAGGCAAGGACGCTGCAAGCCCCCGTTACATCTTCACTCGACTCGCACCTTGGACGAAGAAGATCTTTGACCCTAGTGACAATTTTGTTCTGAAATATGTTGTGGATGACGGTCAGCAGGTTGAGCCAGAATTTTACTCTCCAATTTTGCCCATGATTTTGGTGAATGGCGCGGAGGGAATCGGCACGGGTTTCAGCTGCTACGTCCCCCCTTTCAACCTGGATTCCATCAAGCAGAACATCTTGTGCGCACTGGACCAGGTGCCTATGGTGCCCATGCTGCCACACTTCAAAGGTTTCAAGGGAAAGGTGACCAAGACGAAGGATCACACGTGGGTTCTGAGTGGTGTGGTTGAGAAGGTTGGGTCGCAGCTGCACGTGAAGGAGCTCCCTCCCGGGCGCTGGATCCAGGACGTGAAGGAGCATCTGGATGCCCTTGTCGATAAGGGCACGATCCAGAAATACGAGAACCACTCATCTGAGACGCAGCCAGACTTTCGCATCTGGGGTGCCGAGGGCCTCGAGAATGTTGAGAAGGAGCTAGGCCTGACCAAGACCATCCACACGAGCAACATGTACTTGATCGGACCGAATGGAGCCGTCAAGAAGTACAACAGCCCAGAGGAGATATTGGTTGATTACATTGAAATTCGAATCAAAATTTACAAGAAGCGCAAACAGTACCTGCTTGCACAGCTAGACTCTGAGATCCAGTGGCTGACTGAGAAGGCCCGCTTCATCCGTGACGTGGCGGTGACCCCGCGCATGCACATCTTCAACGTTCCACTCGGACAGATTCACGAGCAGCTCCGGCGCGAGAAGTACGCCGAGGACATCTGGCCCAAGCTCCTTGATATCAAGACTTATCACTACACAAAGGAGGAGGTTGATAAGCTGCAGGCTCTGTGCAGCCAGAAGGCACAGGAGCGCGCGACTCTCAAGGCGACGAGTGTGGTGCAGATGTGGAAAAATAACCTGAATACCTTGTAGAAGATGGATCTAAACCCCATCACACAGTTCCAGAAGATTCTGGAACTCGAAAGGAATTTGCAACGAAAATTGGTGAATGCGGTGGTGCCTCCGCCGCCCCCACCACCACCTTCAAAACCAGCCGAGTCTAAACCTCAACCAATTCCTGTGCAAATTAGTGGGTTCTTTATGGCGACTAATTCGAATACAATTACATTCTATGTGAATACGAGTTGGCCTCTTCTGACCGCCACTGAGCGCGCCCCCATAGGTCCTGGATGGCGTGCATTTGGTATAACGGGATTGGCTGGGAATGTGGTCTTGACGAGTATTTCGGACAAGGAAGGCATCAAAAAGATTGGCGACAATAATAGCGAGTTGTATAGGTGGTCTTTTGAGTGCCAGACGGACACTGAGCAAAATATCGAAGGCGTCCTTGGTGTGATTGGCGCGACCCTTTATCCACCCGATGCAAGCTCTCTCGTCACCAACTCCATCACAGGTGCATTATCTGGATTTTACTATGTGGCGCGAAACGTCCCTTCATTTTATATCAAGGGCACCACGGTCCCTCTTGGTTTCGGGACGGACTGGACGGTGACGGGCATTCCCGGTCTGACTGGAACGGTCAAGGTCAAACAGTTTGTAGGCGTTCCTGGCAGGGTGACCGAACTGTGGTGGTACGACTCGTACATGGTTCTCGACACGGAACAGGTGCCTGAAAACACGGGACTGCCAGTTCCAGTTGAGAATATACTAGTGAAACAACCCCCTAAACAGGCCAAGGTGATTGGAGCCAATGTCATGTACAAGTCCGATACAACGGAGGTCAAGATGGTGACGATGAATACAGGCTTGAAAATTACAGGTGGGGCAGAACTCAGACAACTAGATAATAATATAAAAAATGTAAAGAGTTTTCAGGAAGAATATAAGGACATTGAGAAGAAGGGGTACAACTCTGGCACGACCATGTCCCTTTACGCAATCGGTCCTCAAGAAAAGTATGTTCAGGGAAAAGAAGATTCAATTTGGAATACAAAATGGCAGCAGCACACCAATTTTGTTTTATATCAGAGAAATGTACCAATTTCAGGTAATAATTTCCTGGGGCAAACGATCACCATAGAGCTCAAGCCCAAAGAGCTTGGCGATCTTCTGTGCAACATGTACCTCAAGTGCTCACTGCCGGCTCTCACAAGCACGTCGAATGCCTACACGAATCAGGTGGGTAGAGCAATTATAGCCCAAGCCGACTTTATGATCAATGATACCGTCATTGAGACCGTTTATGACGATTGGTTCTTTATTCGTGATCAGATCTTCCTCGACGCTGACGAGCAGCAGTCGATGTTTAGTGCTGTGAATGGAGGGTCTAATTCGAACGTGAGTCCAACTTCAACTTTAAATATGATCATACCATTTGAATTCTTCTTCTGTAGAAGATATTCTAAATCTAGCAAGGGTCGGGAGAGACTGCGACGCCCCTACCTCCCTCTGTGTGCTCTTTTTAATCAAAGAATTTACGTGAAAATTAAATTCAATCCATGGGTCTGGATCACGAATGACCTTGCAGTGGCTCGAAAGGACATCTCAAATGTGAGCCTAATTTTGGAGGAAATTAAACTGACGGATGCTGAGAAACTGTACTATACATCTACTCCACAGAGGTACATCATCAATCGAGTGCAGAAAGAGTCGGCCCTCCCATTCACGGATTCCAACCCTCAGATCCAGCTCACAGCCAGTTTTCCAGTTCAGATGTTGTTTTGGTACATTCGCAACCGCAAGTACGAGTCCGTGGCCAATCAGTTTGGAGCACCTTCCGGCCTCTACTACGACTCGAGATACTCTTACGGCTACACGACGCAGTACATTCAGACCGCGGTGCCCCTCACATTCGTTTCCGGCACAACCTCCTTTATCGACGTCATTGACACGGCCAAAATCACGCTCAATGGCATAGATATTTCAAGCACATTTACAGGGTCTCTTTATTATGGGTTTAAACAGCCTATGGAACACGGGCTAGCAGTTCCAGCCAAGAATATTTACATGTATTCATTTGGCTTGACACCAAAGGAGTACAACTCGGGTGGTTACATTAATTTTTCCAAGCTGAATTCGCAGACGACCAAGCTTAATTTGAAGTTTGTTCCAGCATACGCGTCTCAGTTGATTCAGGGATATCAGCTGTATGTGTTTTATTATGGATACACAATTTTGGAGATTGCGAATGGGTCCGCAAGACTTCCTTTTGTGTAATAAGGTACTCGATGATTCCGTTGGTGATGCACCACCGGATAAAATTGAGCTGGGCCACCGTCGTGGTGAGCCCTTGGAACTCGATGCGCTCAGTCCGGCAGAAGGGGTCGAAGAGCTTCTTCGAGTACCCGTCCAGTGAAGACTTGTAAGCCACATGGACCGTAAAAATCTTGCCATTAGGCGCCGTGTAACTCACGTGACGATTCTTGGAGTAGTTGGTCACAAACCATTCCAAATTTCTAAGTGAAATTCCCTTGCGGTGACACAGAACGTCACCCAACTGCTCGGCATGACGCGGCTCTGTGAAGAACCGCGTCAGGCTTTCAAGCAAAACATCAGACTTACTCATTAAGTTTTATACGTTCTAAATGTTTAAGCGACTTTTTTGAGGTGCGTTCCATGAAACTTGGCTTTTCTCAACAGGTTTGGACTCGACGACGGGCGTTTGCGGAGCCTGCTTTTGGTGAAAATTGCAGTACCCGTTCGCCTTGGGCTCCTTCAGACACCGCGCCTTGCTCTTCAACTGCCCCTTGCAGAACCGACACTCCACGTCAGACGTGTCGTCAATAAGTCGATCGAGAGGAATATTGTAGAGATTTGAGATGACGGCGAGCGACTTGTTCAACCGTACAGCCACCCGCCGATTCACCTCTTCCTCGATCATTTCAATGATCTGTTTCTCCATACCTAATTTAGGTTCCTAATTTTTAAGCCCAAAAAAATCGGTTATCTTCTTGACCTTTGGCGCAAACAGGATCTTATCGGCCTCTGACCCTAGAAGAGGCTCTAGTAAGTCGCACACGGGTTTCTTGAGTTGGTTAGTGAAGTAATACTGGTAATCAATCTTGATACCGTTTTCAGAGACCCACGCTGGGTCCTCGGCCTTTTCGAACATCTTGGCATTCTTGGGACCTTCGACGATCACAAAGCTGACGCGGTCACCCTGTTGCGGCTCCGACCCTGGAGTGCGTTTCTTGATTTTGTCGCGAACTGCGACATGGGGCATAGCTACAACCAAAGAGTTGAGAATTTCCTTTACCGCTTTGCAACCAGTATCGTGCTGTTTTGGATCATTAATTTTACTCTGAATTATGTGACTTTTACAACTCGGGCAAGACACTTTGTAATCACTCGCCAGCTGCTTGCTCATAAGCAGCTTGTCTATCGGCACGTCTCCACTCGTGAGCAGCTTGGCGGCATCCTTGGCAAACTGAACAGGGGGCTTGGGATCGTCGCTCGCAAGGATCATCTCAAGCAGCGACTTCAGGGTCTCGCGCACGTACTGACAGCTGTCCCGACGGACCACCTGCAGACCCTTGACGTCAATCTTTTTGAAGGCAATTTCACCCTTTTTATTCTTCTCATACATCTTGGCAGCGTAGCGCTTTTTCGAGTACAGAAAGTACGGACAATAAACCTTCTCGAGCTCCAGCTCATTCGGCGCCTTGAAGAGCTTCGTGCATTCCTCCGCCGCCTGCTCACCGAGCTTCCAGCTGTAGTCGATGGCCTCCTGCCCCTTGCGACCCTGCACGTCAAACTCAACCATCACAGAGTCAGTGTCGCCGTACCTCACGTTGGCTCCTGGAAAGTTCGTCTCTACATAGTTCTTCGTCTCCTCGATCATCTGTCGTCCTCGCATAGTAACCGTTGATGCGATGGCGAGAAGCGGAAGCATGCCCTTAGACGCTCCAGTAAATCCATATATACTATTCATAGAAATCTTGTATGCAAGTTGCTGACCGTTATACACCGCCTCCATAGGCGTCCCTTCCGCGAGGGCCATGAGTTTCTTGGCTTTCTTGCGGAACGCCTTCAGGTCTGTCAGGATAACTGGGAGCAAGCTAGGGACATTCTGTGCAAATCGGAAGGGCCCAAACTGCTCGTACTCCACTCCCTCGAGGTTGTCGAACTGTGGATCCATCACGAGACTCGAGTAGCACAGGTTGTGAGCGCACATTATGCTTGGATACAGGCTCGCAAAGTCGAGGGCTGTGATGGGTGTGTAGTAGGCCCCCGTCTGTGCATCCAGTACAGTTGCCCCTTGGTACTTGTCATCCGAAGGCCCGGGTGGCGCTCGGAACACGGGGATGATGAAGCCAAGCTCTCGCGCCTTATACGCCATCTGTGAGAACACCTTGATCTGCTGCCCACGCTCGCTCAAAAAAGCAAGGGGGACCCAGCACGCCTTGGCCATCTCAATTTGGTTCTGAATTTGACAGAGTTTCTTGAGAAGGTTGTGAGGCAGGATCGTGTCCTGGATGCAGTACTCCGCCACTTCACCCAGTTTCTTGGGATCGCCCTCGGCATACCGTCCGAAGATCTCGCGGACTGGCATATCATGCTTCTGTTCTTTCAAAAAGTGCTTGGAGACGCTGTTCAGCGAGTAGCTCTCGAGTTTGTGCTCGCGCTTCACATCCTGAAAAAAGTCGAACACGTAGCGCCCACGCATAGGCACCATCTTGAGCATGTTGTCTCCAAGTGCAGAACTCGAGAGATTCTTGGTGACAAGCTCCACAGGCGAGTCTTTGAACCTGCCCCATGTGGGGGCCAGGTTATTCAGAGTTGAGCGCACGAGCAAGAACTCGAGATCGAACCCGAAGATATTCCATCCAGTTACAATATCTGGATCAATTTCTGTGATGTACTGTTCGAATCTCTGAAGGAGAGCCTTCTCCGTCTTGAAGCTCTCGCAGTCGGCCGCGTCAGTCTGCTTGAGGCACAAGCACCGCCGCGTCGTTTCTTCGCTCCCGAAGACGCGTGTGGTCATACCAATCTGGAAAATGACATCCTCCGCCTTTTGAGGTGAAGGGAAGTTTCCGTCCTTGGAGTAACACTCGATGTCGAAGCTCATAACCTTGAGAGGCGCGATGTCGTCTCGATCAATTGGCTTCAGCATATCTGCACTCGACGCCCACAGATTCACTTCGCACGAAGTGGAAAAGTCCAGCTCACAGTCTTTGACCTCGAACCATCCAGTCGATTTGATGCCCGTCACGTGCATGAACCTAAGAACAGGGTCAATATTTGACTCGTAAATTTTAAGACGCCCAAAACTCTTGAGATCTTCCCACCTATCGTCCCTCTCTTTGACCTTTTCTATGGAAGAGGCGCAGATTCGCATGGACTTGAGAGTCTTAAACTCGATCCTAGCGAATCGCGACAACAGGCCATTTTGAAACCCCCACAGGTCCTTGGCGTGTATCTCACGCACCTCGACGAGGTCCCCCCGAAAGTGGTTTCGAATAGCAGTTCGAAAATCTGGGAACGAATGACTCTTTCTAATTTTCACGTAAAAATAGGGGTTGAAAGGGGCGCCTACTGCGAGCGACTTTCCATCTTCACATCTACCATAAATTCTCACACTAAATTGCCCATCTGAATCGGTCCCTTCCCAGGCAACGGCCTGGCACTTCATCGTACCATTTCAGGGATTTTTATCTTAAAGTACAGTAAATGAGCCGAGTTTGGTTTATACATGTGGATACTTCTTCCAATACGGCGAATACTGTTATCAAGGCGAACAACTTCAATTCGTTCGATTGTTCAGTCCTTCTTGGTCAGACTCACACCCGGGTGAAGCGTGTGGCGCTCAAGTCGGCTGAGATTCCACTAGGTTTCTATAACATTCGCGCTCCTTACAACACCCTGTCTCTGAACGTCCTTGGTACGGTCACCACCTACACATTCATTCCAGGAAACTACTCGGCAAGTACATTCGTCTCCACTATCAACAACACCATCACCACGGCTGTTGGAAGTTTTGCAATCAACGGAACAACTAATAAGATTACATACACATCAACCTCTGGTTCTACGAGCATCATCGCCACCCCTGGAACTCTAGGCCATGCACTCGGATTCACTAATGACCAAGTCGGAGTCAGTTTTACAGCGAATAAATCATACAATATAGATTTTGATAATTATATAAATATTTACATTGAAAATTTGAGAAACTCGTGCATGGAACCCTATGCATGCACCTTCAAGATTCCCATCACGGTCCAGAAGGGTGGTGTTGAGACGTATGCTTCAGACAACCGTTTCAAACAGTCAATTGAAATTTTCGATCCAAATTACAAAATAAATAGACTGAACATTCAGGTCCGTGACCGTTATGGAAATCCACTGGATAATAACGGTCTTGACTGGTCCATGACTCTTGAGGTCGAGTCGGACACTTAAAGGCTGTTTTTTTTTCGCCTCCAAAAGTAATGAGTAGAACTATTGATGGTATAACCAGCGTTAGTTCTAAGAACGCACCCGTGCCGCAATTTCGTCCATATGATTTCGGCACTGACGCAATCGAGCGCCAGCGCGTGTCGCTTGGTCAGTCGCTCATTGATGCTGATTTTGAATATGGAATTCAACAGACAAAGTGGCAGACGCATCAGGAGATCCGCAAGACGGCAAGTTTTTTCGAAATTCCTGGTACAGATTTGGTTGTGTCTGCGGTGGCTTCTGACGGCCAGCCAGGAGTGTCCAATGTTCTTGTAACCACCTCATCAACTGTACCAGCTATAGGTACGGTGATTACCGTCACCGGTCTGTCCAACTTTACACGCACGGCAGATCGTGCAGAGGGGTTCTTCCTCGTGACGGCGAACACATCAGTACCGGACTACTTCGCTTCACTCCCCGCAGGCACCTTTGCGTACCGCTCAAAAGGTACAATTCTTGCTGGATCTCTTTTCACAACTTCGACAACTTATCGTCTTGGTGGAGTTTTCGGTGAAGGAAATTGTTCTATTAAGATCGACAACATCAACCAGTCTGGTACGACTGTGACCGTCCGCACGTCCAACATTCACGGTATGCTTCCCGGAACCCCAATTTGCTCAAATAATTGGTCCGGCCCGGGTGTGGCTGGAGTGAATGGCAACTTCTTCGTCGAGTCAGTCCCATCCGGCAACATTTTCACATACACTTCGTACTTTGCCGGCGCCCCCACGAGCATAAGTGGTGGTTCGATCTTCGTCCAGCCATACTCGACTGTGACGCATCGCCCTTTCGATGGCGGAGTGCTTCTGACTCCACTCGTAGCAACTCACGGGGCCATGGTCTGTCGTCAATCCAAAAAGGTTTTTCGTTACCAATCTGGAAAGGGCCTCTTGTGGTCTTCCGGTACCCTGTTCTGCCCAAACAATGATATAGCGCGAATCACGGCTTCCGGTCTAGCCATTGGAAGTAACATCACAATTATCACTGATGTAAATCACGGAGCACAAGTTGGAGCCGGCGTTACTATTCGTGGAGTGCGCGACTTTGGTTTCAACGGAGTTTATACAATTAATAGTATAAATGACTCTCGTTCTCTGAACGTCCTTGCACTAACGACACTCGGCTCACTGACGCCTGCTTTCCAAGAGCAGCCTCGATTCATCATATCTTCATGGCACGGAGCGTGTGCGCGTGCAGGCATGTTCGATGACCAGAACGGTATTTTCTGGGAATACGATGGCCAGAATATTTGGGCGGTGAAGAGATCATCAACCTTCCAACTTGCAGGTACCGTCACAACCACCATCAATGGTCAGCTCCTCGTCGGAAACACATACACCGATGACACTATCGGTATCGCAACCATCCAGTCCCAGGGCGGCACTTTTGCCCAGCAGGTGAATCCAGGTGACGTGACGGCTATAATTACCCTAACTTCAGCAACTGGAACTTTCGTGCAAAATATGCACTGCATTGCAAATTTCCTTCCAGGATTCCTCAACACAGTTTATATCGTATCGGTAGATAGCCCTACCCAAATTACAATAGGGTTCCTTCCTTTGTCCCCTCTTCTCACAATCGCATCCGGTACGAAGACCCCTGCTTCTGTACTCACCTTCCTTTATCCCGTGACTCGTTTCCAGGAGCAGCTCAAAGTGAATGACAAGTTTGTTCTGCGTGGTATGACCCACACAGTGACGAGTATTGCTTCGCAGGGGGTCCTTACATTCAATCCCCCATACAGAGGAATCACCAATCCACCCAACCCTCTCAAGGCGTCTCGCATTCGCGAACAGCGCACACCCCAGTCTCAGTTCAATCGCGACCCCGTGGATGGCACGGGTGGCTCGGGTTATCGCGTGGATCTCACGCGCATGCAGATGATTGGCATCCAATACACGTGGTATGGAGCTGGTTTTATAGATTATATGATTCGTGGATCAGATGGTAACTGGGTCTATTGTCACAGATACCGCCAGAACAACGTGAATGACGAAGCCTACATGAGATCAGGTAATCAGCCAGTCAGATACGAGCTCATCAATGAGCAGTTTTCAGCGGCATCAACCCTTAATGGTCAGATTTCAACGACAACTTCAAATCTTCTACTAAATGACGATACAACTTACTGGCCAACTAGTGGAACTCTTCTGATTGATTCCGAGTTTATAAGATACTCATCAAAGGGGTCTTTTGCACTGAATGATCTCACTCGTGGAACTTCAATTACTTATGTTATTAATGACCAGCTCAAGACTTTTACTGCGTCAGCGCCTACGAGTCACGCTTCTAATACTTCTGTAGTCCTGTGCAGTATGACTTGCACCCCCAGTTTGACTCACTGGGGTTCAGCTCTTCTCATGGACGGGTCTTTTGACGGCGATCGTGGCTACTACTTCAACTACGCAAATACAAATACCACATCACTCACAGCGTACGCTACACCCAAACCCGTTTTCCTCCTGCGCCTCGCACCTTCCGTCAGTAACGGTATTGTCGGGAATATGGGGGACCGTGATCTCCTCAACCGCGCACAGATTCTCCTCCAAAAGATGGAGGTGACGGCGAACAGAACTGTCCGTGTTACTGGAATTATTAATCCACAAGGAATTTCAGCTGTAAGTTGGACAAATATTAATTCGGCTTTTTATCAAGGACAACCCAGTTTCACACAGGTCTCGAATACATTCACAGGAGGGACGGTATATTCTGGCGGCGAACGCATTTTCTCCTCGCTCTGCGCCGCAAACAGTTTGAACGTGCTGGATCTCACAGCTCTTAAAGAGCTCTCGAACGGCGTCATTGGTGGCCAGTTCCTCTTCCCAGATGGCCCCGACACCCTCCTCATCAACGTGCAGAACCTCGATCCAGCTGGAGCTGCAACAAATGTCGTTATTAATTTATATTGGTCTGAAGCACAGGCCTAGACATGAAATTCAAATGTAAATCTAGATGCCATTACTGTAAAGTACCCCTCGAGCCCTACATAGAGGTGGTCGGGACATTCGACTACTTAAAGGCGGTCACGTGGAGTTGTATTTGCCCAATCGACGTAACCGCTAACGATCGCTGGCTAAAGATCCTTAGTTATCACAGGACTGTACCAGTCTGTAGGGACTGTTATAAGCCATGCAAAACTAATTTTAAAGGACTTTTAGAGAGGGAAGTGACTGGTCGGTTCCCCTTTAAAAAACCTGAACGCATGGCCAAGACTGATAACGAGCTTCTGGGGTGGCTGAAGCACCTCGAGTTGTATAATCGCCAGCCAGATGCTCTTACTTATTATGATTTAGATATTCCATACCTACCTGATTATGGGCCGTTTATAGTTATTACACATTGAGAGGGGTGCTATCTGGAGCAAGTTCCTCAACCTGAGCAACGACAAAGTTCTCGAGGATGAGCTGGGCGATGCGGTAGCCCGGCTTGATGCGGAAGGGGAGACGCATGTCCGTATTCACGAGAACCACCTTGAGCTCGTCCTTGTAGTCAGGATCAACCACGCCACCGAGCACATCCAGACCGTGCTTCACGGCCAGTCCAGTGCGAGGCGCAATGCGGCCGTAGGTTCCGGGTGGGAGCTGCACGGTGATGCCGGTGGCCACGACCTCACGGTTGCCAGGAGGGATAATATAATGATCGGCGGCGTACAGATCGTAGCCAGCTGAACCCTCGGTTGGGCGTGTAGGAAGAAATGCCTCAGGAACCAGCTTGCGGGCATAGAGTGCCATGTACCATCTATAGTCACGTATCCTTTATGCAACTACCAGAAACAATCTGAAAAACAACTTGTGGAGTCTGCACCCACCAGCTCAGAAGAATCACTGAACCGATGATGGCCCACCGCGGCACCTCGATATTCACCTGCTCTAGGGCAAAAGACTTGATGTCTGTGAAGGATCCCATTTAAGAATAAAATGTCCCAAACCTTTAAATGTCACTTCTGCTAGACATAGACGGTGTTTTGATTCGTGACAAGAATCTTCTGAATCACGTCAAGACTAATTGTGCGCGGTACGTTCGGTCCAAACTTCCAGAGTGCAAGAACCCTTCCGAGCTCAACACCAAGCTCTACACTATGTATGGTCACACAGCACGTGGTCTAAAAAACCTCCTCGACATAGATGCGTCCGACTTCAATAATAAGGTCTATGACAAAGACCTCATAAGCCACCTCTGGAAGGTTCTGTCCGAGCCCGAGTTCCAGGAGGACGCCGAGGAAATCCACTCGCTCATCCGTGATGGCTGGGACGTCCAGCTCTTCTCCAATAGCCCTCTGGATTGGTGCCTTCCGGTGGCTCTAGCCATTTCAGATGAGGTCAAGATAGCCTCGGATGGAATCTATCTGAAACCAGAAATTGGAGCTTACATGAAATTTAATAACAAAATTAAACATACATTCGTGGATGACTCCGTCGGAAACCTAGATGCCGTCCAATCTGCGACTATGTGGCGGCCAATTCACTTCTCCGAGTATGGACAACAGAGCGAGTACCCCACCGTAAATTCAATTTGGTCTCTAGGACTTTTTCTCCGTAGTAATTAATAATGCCTCCTCGAGCAACCGACGTGCCTGTAGGGAGGGTGTATTTTTACCAAGATGGGTTCAACCAGTGGTGGGCCGTTTGGCGCGCGCGAAGAAACTACTTCATATACACAATATATCCATATGTCAGCATAAACTACGCCTCTAGAGCCATAAATGCCCGGAATTATAGAACAGATTGGGGATCTGCGCAGGATATTCAGACCTGGATGAATAGCACACCTGGTCTCCGACGCATCCCAACGCATCACTCCGGAATTCATTCTTTGATTGCTCGACGGAGATTTGAAAACACGCGGACGGCGGCAAATGCTCTCATAAGGCTTAGACGATAAATTAATCTATGGAACTCCGCGTGGTTGAACGGCGGAGCAAAAAGATTGACGAATTAGTGCGTCAAAATTTCGGGCCAGATGAAGACCTCTGGAACCCCCGCTATTTTGATTTTCTATTTAAATTGACTGAAAAGGGTTCAAGCGACCCCCTCGCGATATGCACCCTACAATGGACTCCAGACTATTGGATACTCGGGGATCTGTGTGCCAAACACAAAGGTATGGGGTACGGAACACAGATTGTTAATCTCGTCACGAAGGTGACGGCACCCTTGCCTGTATGGGTTGATGCGAATGAAATTTCATCCAAAATTTTTGAAAAGAATCAACGGTTTAGTGAAACCACTGATGGACCATGGAAACCGGAGGGCAAGGCTTATATTAGTGCATAACCTACCAAAGTTTTAATTACGGCGCCGTGTCGAGCGCCGAGGAGCTGGGGGAGGAGGGGGAGGAGGAGGCAAGGCGCGGAGAGAACGGGGTAGAGGTGCGTTTGTATTCTCACGCACCAGCATCCTCTCCAATCTTCTAATTAAATTTCCAATCTGTCTAGCCACTGGTCCAGGCAAGGCTGGTCTTTGGACTCCGTTTGCATTATGAGGATTACGAGATAGACCAACTGAAATCAAACCCGCGCGTGATAAACGGAGAGGAGCCGATGCAAAAATAGCTCGTGGTATCGTTCTTATACGATGTGCCCTTTCTTGCACTATAGGGGCTGAATAACGCGAGTACAGCCTTCCAATAAGGGGTGGATGCGCCACCGGCCAACGATTTCTACCATGTCTATTTCTAATTATAAGACCACCAGCATTTACTAAATTCAGATATCTCCTGTAATAATTACCAAATACATTATTTCCTTCAATCTGTCGTGAAGTAGCACCTGGCCCCAAACCTAGGGCCTGTCCCAGCCTCTGGCGCATGGCCATGGCATTGGGGCCATCTGCGTTTTGAAGTCTATAAAAATCGTATATATTTCTGGCCGTGAATCTCAGATTCGGTGGCACGAATATTTGAACTCTGCTTGCCATTATATTTTACATACAAATTAATTGCGTGCGCGCCTTCTGGGTCTGGGTGCATTGTTGTTGTTGCTATTTGGTGGAGGCAGTGCGCGACGACCGACGAGAGCACGAAGAGATCTGGGAGGCCGAGGAGCATATGGAGACCGTCCATAGTGTTCTAGGTTCGCCCTCTCCAATCGAAATACTAGATTTGCGATTTTTTTGGCAATTGGTGAAGGAAGGGATGGTCTCTGAACACCGTTGGCATTATGAGGTGGCGCCGCCAGTCCCAATGCAATCAAACCACGACGTGATTTAATTTTAGGCATACCTGACCATACACGGAATGCACCTCTACCACCCGTTTTGCGCCAATGAGTCGCTTGAGCCACTTCAGTACTAACTGGAAGGTAGGGTCTTCCGAGCATGGGCATACACATCGTTTGATGACGCGTTTCACCAAAGATGTTTCTAGATTTGAGGCCACCTGCGTAAAATAACCGTTGCCATTTCGTCAAGTATGGTTCGAAACGAGGATTGGCCATGATCCTCAGCCAAGATGCGTTTGGAGGCAAGTTCAAAGCAGTTGCAATCCTTGTGCGAGCCGCGTTTGAACGTATTCCCTGTTTAGACATGTACTTTGATAAATTATATACATTGCGGGAAGTAATAGGCGCACCAGGGGGGATGCATATCATACGCTTGTTCGCACGGTAAGCTGACAATCTTCCAAAATAAGCTGAAAACACCGGATGATTTTTTATTGCGTTAAATGTTGGAGCGACGCCTAGAGCAGCAGCCAATCTTGCACGCAGTTCTCTTGCGTTAGGTTGATTAGTATTTCCAATTCTGTTGAAGTTATAGACATTCATAGTAGTGAATGGCATGCCTCTGGGTACAGTGATTGGTATATGAGACATTATTATATGGGTATAAATTAAATGGGGGTGCTCGCCGACAGGCTCCGCAAGCGCGTCAAGGCTGCGGAGAATCTGCAGTGCATACCACGGGTCCTATCGAACGTGACCAGACCAGCTCCCTTCAAGAAGCGCGTCAAGCGCATCACTGAGGCTTTTCCTAAGCGCTTCTGGTTCTACCACCCAGTCAAGTGCGCGGGTGGAAAGCTCGCACACAGACCCAAGCGCGTCGGGAGCAAGGAGATCTACACGTGTCCAGACGGCTCGAAGAAGGTGTTCTATAGGTGGAGCCGCTCGGAGACCTTCTTCAGGGTGAAGTACGGCAGGGGAGGGGAATTCGCACAGGGCCTTTATGCAGTCCTCAAGAAACTGGGGTACAAGGTGCGCCTAGTCTTGGGGTACTGGCATGGTGCAAATGCACTTTGGGTGGAAATTTGGAACAAAAAATGGATCCCTCTAGACCCCGCGGCAAAACATGGGTACGGACACAAGTTTCCCAAGCCAGGCATGAAGGTTATTGCCCTTCAGAATTCTAAATCAAAATTAGTCAATAGAACCAAAAACTACAAGTGCAAGAAAGGTTGCCTAAACCCAGGAGGGTATTGAAATATTTACATACTATAAATGATTCCAATTCAGAACGCTGATCAACGCGCCCGCGCAATTGCACAATATAAGAGAGCCCTCAAAAACCTGTCAAATGCTAGACCCTTTGCCAATACCAGATACGCTAATGCTCTTAACCTTCTGAAACATCTTGGTATTAACCCCAAAAATATTCGTTAAAGAATTTTAGTTCAAAATAAGTAGATGAATCAAAGGGTCATAGACAAAGTCTTTGACAATCTTGATTTGAATTCCAGAATAGAATTGGGACTCGAACCAAGAAGGATATCTCTGGAAATTATTTCCAATTTAGAATCAAAATTCCCTAGACCTGAACTGGTCTATCTTTCAGAATCAAAATTGCTAATAAATTTTCATATGAAATTCTTTGGACATGTATTATCCAGACCTCTTGACTTGGATTGGCGTTCTGACGACCCCGAAGACTTTACCATGTTCAATATGTACGGCAAGGAATACATAGCGGAATTAATATGCGACTGTGGGCAATGCATGGTACTCGTCAGAGATCAGCCGTGGATAACTGATTTAAAGGTGAAAATAGTAGATGAAAATAATGAAAGTGAAAATACCTGCGGCTCTACGTGAGCAGGTCTGGCTTGCGTTTTGCGGTGACCGTTGGTTCAAGCACAAGTGTCTCGTGACTTGGTGTGAGAACCAGATGACTCCCTTTAGTTTCGAGGTGGGCCACAATATCCCCGAGAGCAAGGGTGGGGCGACTGACATGTCCAACCTGCGCCCCATCTGCCCCAAGTGCAACAGGTCCATGGGTGACGAATACACAATAGACGAGTTCTCTAAGTTGTCTAAACCAAGCCCAAATTTATGGGAGTGCTTCAGGTATAAAGATTCTGATAGTTAAATATCAAATGCCATTTTGGCACGAAATTGATTTGGACGGAATAGGTATTCAGACTATAGGGAGTCGGACTCGGTTGTCATACGAGTCTGGCCCGCTTCGTTTCCAGATTCCACGTGGTTACACTCGGTACGGGGTTGGTCAGTACAAGAGCATTACCATTTCTAATTTGGAACCAAAATTCCTAGACTGGTGGAGAAAGTTGGAGGACAAGATCCTACCTACACAGCCACTCAAGTCTTGTCTAGGGGACTATGGGCTCAGGATCAAGGTGGATGATACGACTTTGGTTTTTAATTCTGAATCAAAATTTGTAGCGGATGAGCACTTCGAGGGCTATCTGCGAGACCTCGACCTGTCATGCATCTTGGAAATAGAGGGGACTTATTTGTACAAGGGGGTGTGGGGGGCGTCAGTGAAAGCTCACCAGATTAAATTTTACGCACCTGTGCCGAAGATTCCAGTAATGGAGGTGTGTGAGGAGTCCGAGACGCAAGCAGCTCCCATCCTGAAGGGCTGCGCCTTTTTGGATCATCATCTGTAAGTGTGTCTGTACTTGAATTTAGGATCTTCACTTTTGTACCCAACCATACCGCTTAACCGGGCGAGTTGGCGTTCCAGAAGATTCTCTCTTTTAATTTGTCTTGGAGAAGTAATTCTATGAGATGCGTTCATCTGGCGACGAGCACTGTACCGCACGATTCTATTACCCACATTCTGATAGACGAATGTGCCACGCCGAGGAACGCTCACAAGCTTCCCAGTTCTAGGATTAAAAATCTTTGTGTAAAATCCAAGTTCCGGATTAAAGAAGAAGCGACGCAATTTTCCATCAAAAAATCCCGTCTCTCCTTCTCTAAGTTTATACGTCGAAGTTCGACTACGGCCTCGGCCATAGCCGTAGCGATTATTGTTATTGTAGTAGTATCCACTAGAGAACTTTCTCTTGAGTCTCGTTAATTTATTTTCAATATTCTCGTACTTTTTTAGTTCCTTTTTAAGATTACTAATCTGAGTTTTGAGATTAGCAATATTCACCTGCGTTGCGGCTGGAGATTGAGGAGGATTCTGCTGCGGTGTCGCAGATGACGCCATTTATATTTACAAAGGAAATTTATACGGATGTTGTTGCACCTATGTACAGAGCAAACATACTGCAGAATACACAGAAGATTCCCATGACGAGTAGGAAAACGAGAAAGCTGAAATTCGAAGCCTTGGCTTTTTTGTAAGCCTCCGAATTCGAGTTGCCGCACTCGATGCCTATTGCGGTCGAGGCGATGATAAAGATCGAAGCGCAGAAGAGGAAGCATCCCACGAGAAGACCCTTGACTCCCATTTACTATTTACTTGGCATAAATTTCCTTGGCCGTCTTGTACAGCTCGGTGCCCTTCTTCGGAATGTAATCCTCGAATGAAGCACCCTTCTTCTTGATACCGAGTTCCTTGCGCGCCTTTGCGACGGCCGCGATCCATGGGTTGGACTTCTCACCCTTGGACTTGGCCTTGCTGACGAGCTCTCCATCCTTCATCTTGAGGTCCTTCTTGGTCAGGCCCCCAGCGGTGTGGTGGGCGGTGCCATGATACACTTGAGCACGGGTTCCGACTGCCTGGGTGTGCGTCATTTCTTTTTATTACTACTAGACTTTTTTATTCTCGGCAGCGACGACAAGGGAATCATACGGCTTCAGACTACGTTTCTTTGGTTACAATCTAAATATCATTTTCAGGTTCTGGGTAGTGACCGAGGACTTGGCCTTGGGGATCTGCTCTGCTATTCTCGAGTCGTTGAGGACCTGCGCGCACACCTCCGCCTTGTTGCCCTGCAGCTGCAGGATGCTCTGCTCGACGCTGGGCAGCGTCTCTTCACCTGTGTAGATCAGCTTGCGCACGGTCACCTTCTGCGTCTGGCCGGTGCGGTGCGCGCGCGCAATCGCCTGCAGCTCCGTCGCGGGATTCCAGGCGGGGCTCGTGATATACACGCGCGTCGCCTCCTGGAGGTTCAGACCGAAGCCGCCCGACTTGATCTGGATGAGGAACACCGCGCCGCTCTTGGCCTTTTTGAAGGCGCGTAGCCGCTCGGTGCGCTGGTCCTTGGACACGCCCCCGTCTATCCGGAAGGTGAGGATGCCAGCCTCGTGCGTCAGCTCTTGCACCCTGTCCATCTCGCCCATAAACTGGCAGAACACGAGCGCCTTTTCACTCGGGTGCGTTTTTATGAGATCCATAAGCGCCTCCATTTTGCGCGACCGACCTGTCCAGAGCTCGGGGTCCATCTCATTCTTCTTGGCCACCCCGTCGAGGTACATCTGAGGCCAGGCCATCACCTGGCGGATGCGCAGGAGAGCTTCGAGCATCTCCATCTGGAAGAGGTGGCGCGCCTCGCTCGCCAGAGCGCCAGCCACCACTTCCTGTCCGCGCGCAAACACCTCAGAGTACAGCTCGCGCTCCTCGGCGTGCATCTCGAGCTCTACGTTCTGAAAGTCGCAAGGCGGCAGCTCGAGCCGCTTGTTGAACGCAGCCACATCCTGCTTGGTGCGTCGCAGTACGAATTTTGTACGGATCTCATCCGTGTAGCCCTGGACCTTCCAGCTAGGGATGCCTATAAACCCAGCCAGAGCCACAAAGTCCTTCATAGAGTTGAATACGGGCGTGCCCGAGACTATCCACCGAATGCCAGAACGAATAGCCAAACAGGCGGTGTAAAGCCCACTCTTTTTGTTGCGGATCTCGTGGCCCTCGTCTAGGATGACGCGATCCCACTGGACGTCCCGTACAAGTGGGCTGAGGGGCTGACCCTTGCGCAAACCCACAACGGAGTAGGGGGCTATGACCACCCAGGGGTCGTTTGTCCAGACGGGCAGCTCGCGCTTAGGACCGTCATATGTGTGGATCTTGAAGCTAGGCACGAACCTAGAGATCTCGTCACGCCACTGCCCAACTATAGACTTGGGCACTATGACCAGAGTGCGCTGCTTGATATTGACGCACATAGTTGCAAGCATCTGAACCGTCTTACCTAGCCCCATCTCGTCACATAGGAAACCACCCGGGCAGTCGGTGGCGGTCTCGCGTGCAACTAGCCAACGAAGGCCGTCGTGTTGGTAAGGACTGATCAGGCGAGTTCTCAGCATTTTGGCTATGGAACCCTAGGCAGGCTCAAACAAGGCCTGGCCACAAGACCAATTTTTTCCTCGGACCCTAATAGGTATGACAACAAATTTGTCTGAATTAATTGCGAAAGCGATTCGAAACGGCGCCCTTGGTCGGGCATCGAGCAACCTCAGAAATCGTGGTGTATCAAGTTCTCAATTGGGAAATTCAATTGCAGCCGCAATTGCCGGAGCAGCTTCCGGGCATGCAAACATGGGAAATTTAATTGCAGGTGCTTTTAGAAATGCGATTTCTCTAAGAGACCTGACGCCCATGGGCCAGACCATCCCTCTTCCAGACGGCTACTCGAAAGCTGGACGGCTGAAATTCATGGGCCAAGATACACCCGTCCAGTTGTACAAATACAAAAGTAATACACAACTTTTGGCCAGAATATCCAAGGGTGATCAAGCTGGTAAATTTGTGACTGGTTTTAATGGATGGACTATAGTCGGTGATGCGCTTGTTTGGAAGAAGGGGGTTCCGGTTCCTAAAATTAAGACTGAAAATCAGGCGAGACTATTGGTCCAAGCCCTCCAACAGGCTGCGCCTGCATTCCAGAGATCACGCAACAATCGTTTTACAGAACCGCATCCAGAAATTGAAGAGTGGAACTCGAATGCAGGGCAATTTAGACCTGCTCGCACGCCCCTTGGGTGGAGAAACTCACCCCAAGCTCCGGGCTTATATGGGGGTGCGCGTGAAGAGCCGGCTCGTCCAGGTTTGGCGGCCGCACCTTCATTCTCAGTGTGGTCGAGACCGCCTTCATCTGCTGAATCCAACAACACGAGACATCCGGCGGCTCCAGCTAAACCACAAAGGCCACAAGGATTTTATGGTCTAGTCAATGAGAACGGTGGAGGGGGGCAACCCCCACAGCCGCCACCGGCTCCACCGGCTCCACCGGCTCCACCGGCTCCACCGGCTCCACCGGCTCCACCGGCTCCACCGGCTCCACCCTCGTCTAACAACAAAAATTTCCCAAATTTCATTCCATCCGAAAAAAATGTCGGTAAATTGAGTTTCAAATATATTTCAAATGGAAAATCACATGCTAATTTAAAAACAAAATATACCCGTGTTAAAAATACCTATAATAAGCCTGGTTATTACAGAACGTGGGCAGGTGGAGAAGGCTCGAACTTCGCCAATTTGCTCAACTACTACAACTATGATAATTTAGGTGGAAATGTAAATTATATTTACAGAGGAGGAAACCGTGGGCAGGGTTACTATGTTG
>Ga0247723_1000497_pt1 | contig 27133 bp, 54 predicted proteins | sample MSEWelMarce5H_FC_FD_189079 | JGI IMG/M metagenome (GOLD analysis project Ga0247723, IMG submission 189079) | Subsurface sediment microbial communities from gas well in West Virginia, United States - MSEEL Well Study Marcellus 5H_FC | ecosystem: Environmental > Terrestrial > Deep subsurface >... | reverse complement strand
CGCAGCCTTGTTGGCCGTGGGCGTTCCACAACAAGAGCTAGATAAAATCATTGATCCCAACTATGACATGGCCGACAACTTGCAAAAGCTGTCATATCAAGCCATGCGTGGTGTCACTGGAGATACGCTGGAGCAAGTGCTGGCTATCCTGGATGTCACTACTGCTGGTATTACCAGCATGGCTGACTTATTGAATCCCATTAAGATATTCCCCAATAGTTTTGCTACGCTGACCACGGCAACAACCGAAGGTGTGCGGGGCATTTACAAAGATTCGTCGGGCACTGTCAACAGTAACCTTGAACGTCAGTTGCCGCAGTACCTGATCAGAGAGTTGGCACTATGATAACTTACGAACGTTTGAAAGTCATTATCCCTGCTGACCAAGCCCTGGCCAACAAAGCCTTGCAGGCCAGTTTTGAACAAGTCAAAGGCATCAGTGAAATACAAAGTCTGCAACAGTTTGCCAACACAGTGGCAGCATTGGAAACCAATCAAGGTTTGAATTTGATCAACAGTCAGACACAGGCAGTGCCCACGTCGGTACAGAACTACATTGCCAACTCAGTGGCCACTGGCACTGGTCCCAACGGCACAGTGACCATTGGTGACGTCATGGGCGCAGCATCAGGCTATAACATCACCGGACAATTGGCCAATGTGATCAGCAATGCAGCCAACATCAATCTCACTACATTGAACACCACTTACAATCGAATGGTGTTGGTGTTAGACGGTACATACACTGGATTTGGAAATACAATTGTTATTCCCACAGGCCCTGGACAAGGCACTTACAGCAATGCCGACGCTGCTATCCTTTCGTTATGCGCTTCGGCCAACACAACTATTTCAGGATTGGTCAGTACCTATCCCGGCCAAACAGCCAACATCAGTAACAACTGGACCATACTCAGCAATGCTGTCAGCAACCAAGTCACCAACTTTGTTGCATCAGGTATCAGTTATGCCAATTTGGTACCCAACAGTTTTCCGGCTGTGAAAAGTTTTGTGGACAACTTGCATGACTGGGGTGTACAGACCGAAGCTGGCGGACCTGCTGAATATCTACAGGCAGTGGCCAATACCACAGTTCAAGCCGGACAGGCCATTGTGGGCGCCATGCGTGAAGGTCGCAACATTGCAGCACTCAACAACGGTGGCGTTGGGTTCAACAGTGAAATACCCAGCACTCCTACAACTCCTCCCACGCAGGGGCAGATCTCTGATCCCAATTATACCCCAGCCCAAGCACAGGCCAACATCATAACAAGTTAGCAACTTCGTAACAAAATAGCAACAAAACTCTGGGTTGACCAATTATCCGCCATTTGCTATAATATGTTCATAGTGAATAACAAGGAGCCAAAATGTCAAAGCTAATCGCATTTACTGTTGAGCTGTATAAAACAGACAAGCGTATCAAAAAAGACGAGCGTTATGGTCGTAACAAGGCAGGCTTGCGTTTTGTAGAAGTAGTAGATTTCGCACCCAGCACCCGAGACTATATCAGCACCGTTGAGGCCGACATGCGCAAGCGGGGTTTTGTTGTCAATGTGTTTGAAACTTTTGTTACAAAAAAGAACATGATGTCAGGTTATGAGTATCAAGAACGTTACGATACTCCGGACTTCTGCTCACCCAGTTCAGAATCTTTTTGGAGCGCCTAATATGTCTAAGAAACACTTTGAGTCGTTGGCCAAATATATTCGTGTGATCATGGATCCTCATGCTAGACTGCAGGCGGCTGTGGCAGTGGCAAATGCCTGTTCCGAATCCAATCCACGATTTGATACACAGCGATTTTTTGATGCCTGTGGTGTGCAGTGAAAGCCCGCAGCACATATCAAATCATGCAGGATATGCGGGCTGCGGAGCAGGCCCAGGAAGATGTGGCCAAAGCAAAGGTCGTGCATCCTGAAACATTGAAATTGGTATTTGAAATGCAGCGAGAGCGGGTACCGTGTACGTTCTGTCAGACTATTACAGATACAGATGTACACGTAGATAAGAATGGTGGCATGGCTGTTTATACCTTGTACCGTTGCCCTAAATGTAAAAACGAATTTATGGAAAAGGATATTCCACGATGAATGACCGAATCCGAGAACTTGTGAAACAGGCCACTGAATGTTACGGTAACGGACAAGAGCGAACTTTTGATAAAGAAAAATTCGCCGAGTTGATTGTTGCGGAATGTGCTGGCTTTTTGAGAGATACATTAGACGACCATTTTGCAGCCGAACAGTTAGTGGAACATTTTGGAGTTGAGTGATGGACAATATACTAAGTGCAATTATACTGTTCTTGTTGGGTATGCTGTTTGGATGGATATTTGCTCACGGTGAAGTGGCTAACGAATGTCGGAAATTGAATTCATTCTATGTAGGTGATACAGTATATCATTGTGAGGTGAGAAAATGAACGAACGAATTCGAGAACTTGCTCATGAGGCTGGATTACCAACATATAATCCGGAAGGCATCCCAACTAAATTAGAAAAGTTCGCCGAGTTGATTATTTCGGAATGTGTTGATTATGCATTTGCTAACGGTGATGATGTTGATTATTTGAAACAGTATTTCGGAGTTGACAAATGAATGAACGAATAGAAGAATTAATGGTCAAGGCTTCATCTGGTGCCTGCTATGATGAAGATACTCCAGTCCTGTATGGAAACGAACCTGTTAATGAAATTGAAGAATTTGCCAAGTTGATTATTAGGGAGTGTATGGAATGGTGTGATGCTCATGCTACAATTGATGGGTCGGCACAGCAAATACGTAATTCTATAAAGAACTATTTTGGAGTTGAAGAATGAACGAACGAATCCGAGAACTTGCTGAACAGTGTGAATCGTTTGGCTCATGGGATAATAAGACCTACTCTTTTGATAAAGAAAAATTCGCCGAGTTGATTGTGCGGGAGTGTATTAAAGCATTCAATGACGATGGATATCAAACAGAGCATGAGCAGGATCAGAGGGTATTAAAACATTTTGGAGTTGAATCGTGAATAGACATGAATTAGACATAGTATTTGTGACTTCCTTCTATGATATTCCATTGGCGGGTCTTTGTCGGTATGAAGGTAAGATTCAGAAGTTTGAAACAGATTATGACACAGAAGAATCCACTATCATTTTCCTGACACCTATAGAAAGATTTCGTGCGTTATGGTCAAAGTGGTTATTTGAGATTTGTGTAGGAACACACCAAACCTATAAGAATAGTAAACGGGCTCATTACTTTTATTGGAGGCGCCCTTTGTTTCTACATAAATTCCTTTACAATTTATATTTTAGAAAAACAAAATGAACGAACGAATTCGAGAACTTGCTATAAGCTCAGGCATTTATGATAGTCTATGTGACCCATATGACTGTCATAACACCGGCGATGCCTACGGAAGTGTCATGGATGATTTAGAACGGTTCACCAAATTGATTATTGAACAATGTGCTGACTTGTACAATCACGATGACGTAATGGCTCCCGTGGGTCAGAGTGCCCGGGGTGAAGCATATCAAGAAGGATGGATTGAAGGCACACGAATTTATAGAGCAACTATTTTAGAACATTTTGGAGTTAAAGAATGATTAAAAAAATTAGAATTCGACTGGCTCGTTGGATATTGGGACAGCATTGTCCATGTTATGTAATGGGGTATCATCGTATGGTAGACTTTCAGCAGCGGAGTGCGGATTCATTAATGAAGAAAGTGGTAAAGAAATGAACGAACGAATCCAACAGTTCGCCGAACAAGCCAGAACCAGTGTACCGGCAGGACTGGATACAGTGGAGTGGATAGCCGAGTATAATAGAATATTCGCCCTGTTGATTGTCAACGAGTGTGCTATGCTAGCCAATGAACATGTCGAAGAAAGCGAAGGCGTTCATTTTGGCGTTGGTCGTGCTATTAAAAACTATTTTGGAGTTGACCAATGATTAAACTTGCTCTAGGCATGGGCAGCGTGGTTATGATGCTGCTGACTATGGTGGTTGCATACGTTGCAATGAGTGTTTGGGTCAGCGCAGCTCGTTATTTCTTGCTGAAATAACAACATTGACCAATTATCTGCTGTTTGCTATAATATGGGCTTAGTAACTAATAAGGAGCCTAAATTATGTTAGCAAACACTAAACAAATTCGCGCTGTTATTAATCAAGCAATCGCACAAAATCAGGGTTGTGTAACTAGCACATATACCGATGCTCCTATATTATCACAACCAAAACTTACAACCAAACGCTATGTATCCTATTATATGCGTCGTAACACTCGTGCAACCAGCCTTGCAATTTTAGCAACAGCGCAAACCATTGCAAAAAATCTGGGTTACACAAACACAATTACTTGTGTAAATCGCAACATTCGTGCAGTAGCAGTTCTTGCATAAAACGGTTGGCCAATAATTCCCGTTTTGCTATAATATGTGTATAGTGAATAACAAGGAGCCAAAATGATTTTAGCAACTGAACTCAGCAAATACACAAGCCTTGATCGTTACGAACTCAGCAACATTCTCGCTGACAGCGGATACACTGATTGCAGTTTTAATTCTGTTAAGTTTTTGGGACTCACAAACGGCGGCAACTTTTGCTATGCTATCAAGTATTTTGATGAACAAAGCGAAGGTGAACAAACTGGCAAGGTATTTGTTAGCAAAAGTGCAACAGGCGCAATGACAGCAGAATTCTAAAAACGGTTGGCCAATAATTCCCAATTTGCTATAATATGTGTATAGTAACTAATAAGGAGCCGAAGATGAGAGAAGATCATAAGCGTATGTTTGGTATGAGTGAAGACGCAATTCGCGAGCAATACATGCAATCAATTACTGCTCGCTTGAGTGGCTTGGAGATGGTAGTTATGGGCGTATTGAGCGACGCACAAGAGTTGTTGACCCTGGGTCGCGCAGAAGATGCCCGCAAACAAATGAACATCGCTAAGTTTATTCTTTGCGAAATGATGGACAAGCGTGAAAGCGAAGAGAAGGTTTTGGTAAGTTCCGACGATAAGGAGATTGCATAATGAGTATTCAACTTATTACAGACGGCCGCAATGGTCGTGGCGAGCGTGTTATTTTGTGGCGTACTGGTGAGTACACTTACGAACTTGAAATTGGTTCTGGTATTCATAAAAAGAGTCTCAAGTTTTACGAAACTGACTACGGCGATGCGATAGGTTACTTTGATGCAACCGTGGCTAACTATACGGAGACAGCATAATGGGCTATTTTAAGAATATTGATATTGAAATTCGTGAGTTGGATTTCCGTGGCGTGTCAGTGCAAGAGATCGCCAACCGCATGGGGCTCACAGTGCAGGTTGTGCTGGAAACGCTTGGTGACGGCATTGACGATGATGAGCTTGGCAGTGTTGAGATTGAAGGAACCTTGCAATGAAACCCGACTACTCAGCTCGTTACTATCAATCAGTTTCTATGAATCGCAAACGTCAGATCATTGATTGTCAGTTGGATGAGTTGCACAACTTACAGTTGGCGATGATTGACGCGGCTGTGGAACTAAGTGACTTATCCCAAGCCAATGAAGTTATTGATTACATAAGGAGTCTATGATGGGCAATTTTCTTGTTCAGGTTGAATACGATCCAGGCACAAACAATTATTATGCTCAGTTTGCCGACGGTGACACAGTGAATCTCAATGCCAACAACTATCAAGATGCTGTGATAGAAGCAGACCAAATTAATCCGGCCAACTACGAACTGGGCTATAACTAATGAAGATTCGGCCCATCAGTGGTGTGCTGGGAGTTAGGCAGCAACAGATTCTAGATGGTCCCATGGGTCCGCCCATGCAGAAGTTTGAGTGCAAAGAATGTGGTAGAACTTATTTTGACACTGGCCTGTATTTTTACGGCACAGGGTCCGTGAAATGCACTTGGTGCACAAAGTTTCCTAAAACCAATGGACGCAAGAAGGATTAACATGGGATTAGATCAATACGCATACGTGGCCGCAAAGGCCGAGGCCTGGCAAGATGGCAGCACTCCGCGTGAACTGTCTTACTGGCGCAAGCACCCTAATCTCCAGGGCTGGATGGAACAACTTTGGAGAGAGAAAGGTTGTCCAGGTGTTAGTAATAATCTTGATATTGATAACAACGATGTCACGTTTAATGGTGTCGAAGTTGAGCTGACTTGGGCGGATTTAGATCGCCTTGAAGAGGACATTAAAACAGGACAACTTCCTGCTACCAGTGGGTTCTTCTTTGGGATCAGCAGTGATGAGTACTATCGCGCTGATGATTTAGAGTTCATCAAAAAAGCTCGTGCAGAACTGTTCATGGGCTTGCGAGTGTTTTACAACTCCAGTTGGTAATTGACCAATAATGTCAATTCAATTATACTGCTGGTATATTAACTATCAGACTCTGTAAATATATGGATAAAATTGACTTTACCAAGCCAGTATTTGAAGGAGTAAAAGTGGCCGCGGACTGGATCAGAGATTTAGAAAGTTCGGATAGTCGCATACACAAAGAACGAGTGATTGAAAAAGCTCTTATGGCTGCTAGACTGGGAAGTTCCAGTGCTCAGTGTTTTTTGTTTAACTGCTACTTGGCTTATAATCCTTTCTATACCTACAACATCAAACAAGTTCCTGAAACCACAGACATCACTGGCCAAGCCAATCCTTGGCCCCAGTTTTGGGCCTTGTGTGAAGCACTGCGTACTCGGTCAGTCACTGGCAACGACATGCGAACCATGGTGGAAAAGTGCAGTCAAAAGTTTGATTCAGAAGAGTGGAATGGCCTGTGCCGTAGAGTGTTGATCAAAGACCTTCGCTGTGGTATCTCGGAAAAAACGCTGAACAAAGTGCTGGGCAATACAGAGTGGAAGATCCCTGTGTTTACTTGCCAGTTGGCCACGGACTCTGCAGAGCGTCCCAATAAATTAACTGGTGACATGCGTCTTGAAACCAAACTTGATGGTGTACGTGTGTTGGCATATATTGGTGTCAACAACCAAGTGACTTTGTACAGTCGCAACGGCAAGGTATTTGAAAACTTTTCACACATCGAAGCCGCTCTTGGCAATGATGCTTACCAGATCAAACTAAAACTGTTGGCCGGAGAAGGGGTTGTACTTGACGGTGAAGTCATTGGAGAAACCTTTCAGTCTCTGATGAAACAAGCTCGTCGTAAAACCGATGCCGACGCATCTGACAGTGTGTTCTATGTGTTTGATTGGATGTCAATCAATGATTTCCAGCGTGGTTATTCGAATGCCCCATTGCGTAAACGCATTGATCGATTGGAATCATTACGCAGTGTATTTGGCGCTGAATCTGCGGTGAAGATCATGCCGGGCATTGAAGTTGACATGGATGTCAGCGAAGGGCATGATGTCATGCGTAGATTTGCCGAAGACGCTGTCACCGCGGGCTACGAAGGCATCATGATCAAAGCCCTGGAAGCACCGTATGAATGCAAGCGCAACAGTTTTTGGATGAAGTGGAAACCCACAATTACTGTGGACTTAAACATTGTGGGATTTGAGCCCGGCACTGGTCGCAATGCTGGTAGGCTGGGTGCTATAATATGCGAAGGTGAAGATCAAGGACGCCAGATACATGTGAACGTGGGATCAGGATTTACCGATGCGCAGCGTGATGAGTTTTGGCAAACTCGCGACACGTTAATGGGAGTAGTAACCGAAGTGCAGGCTGATGTTGTGAGCCAGAATCAAGATGGTACATACAGTTTGCGGTTCCCAAGGTTTGTGAGATTCCGTGGATTTGAAGCTGGAGAGAAACTGTAAATGGTAATACCAAGAATATCAAATACTTTGTTGCAAGAGGTCACTGATGTGACATATCGTTTGCAGGCCATCAATGCTTACAAACACAAAAATGATTTGGATGAATTGCATCAAGAAAAAGTTCGACTGCTGGCGGTTCAAGAAGCACATAGATTGTTGAAGAATTACAATTATATGAAAGATACCGAAGAACTCAGGCAGTATGTATTCTGGGAATCAATAAAAGAACAACGTCTGTTGCAGCGAAGCACAGTGACAGGTATTTTTGTAGACCGTTACGTATGATAGAAAAAATACGCACCGTCACTGCACGATTTTATGGGTACTATCCTCAGGATGGTGGACATCCATTCAGCAGAGACAGTGTGGCCTGGCGTTGCTCAGATTGCAACAAGATATGGATCACTGAAAAATTAGCCAGCACACATACATGCGATAAACAACCACAGGAGTTGAACTATGACTGCACAATCAGCTGATGGGGTCAAAGGAACTCTAATACGTTCCGTTGATGGCCGTTATTATTTTCGAATACAGCATGATCCGGATCACTTTGAGGATTATGAGCTGCAACACAGTGACATAACTGTTGTTGTTGACGACCAGGATGCGTTCTTGTATGCAGATGATTTGGGTCAACGACTGGATCACAGTCCCCAAACATTGGGCAATGTGGATGATACTCTGCGGAACCGTAGCACTTACTTTGGAAACAATCCATGAATCAACGAATTAAGATATTGGCCATGGCCAATTCAGCGTTTGATGAGTCCAGTTTCACTGATCGTGAGGTTATCAAGTTGACTGAGTTGATTATCAAGAAGTGCGCTGCTATCATTGATGACATTCCCACCGCACCACAAGGTGCCTGGAGCGATGGATACTATGAAGGTTGCAGAGATGCAGCCAAAGCAATCCGACAACATTTTGGAATAATATGATTGACAACAACAAAGTTAAAGAATTGGCCACCAAGGCAGACATTGGTTGGGATGACAAATATCATTGGTATGTGAGCAATGCCGAGCTGAGAAAGTTTGCACAAGAGGTTGCTCGTGAATGTGCAGCAGTATGTGATGCATATGGTATGCCCGACGGCACCAGCCCCACTGCAATGATACTGTCGGACGTAATTAAACATAAATTTGGAATAGATAATGAAATTCAAAATTAAACGACCAAGGCCCACACGTGAGCAACTTCATGGCATGTCACCCAGTGAATTCAAAACATTGCTACGACGTCGTGGCTATACAATAGGCCGAGATTTCTTCAAATGGGGCTGCATTGCCATGTACAAGAATAGAAGTTATCGTTTTCGTTGGTATGCATCAGAAGGTGAGTTCTTTGTAGATAAAAGTTGTGTGTACCACGAATTTGATCGTTGGGCAAACAGCACAGAAGAAGTAATTACAATATACAATTGGTTGGAAGGTAGAGAATGATGAAAACATTTGATACATTTGAAGAAGTAGTTGGAATGATGCATTGCATGAAGAAGCCGATTGTGGTGCATGCTAAGAAGATGGACGTGGAATTCCGTGTTGACACACTAGAAGGCAATTACAAACAAGGCAAGCCAGGTGATTATCTAATGCGGGGTGTGGACGGTGAGCTCTACATCTGTGACGGTCCTATCTTTGAACGAACATATGATTGGGTTTAACAATGGGAGTCATGGGTGCCGGTAAGTATGACAAAGAGTCAGTACGAGTAGAATCAAACAGTTTCGTTGAGATCGAATACAATGGTGTCACCATTAGAAAGCCTCTCAAGGATTGGCACCAGATAGCACTGAAAGATAACCAACGCATTGAAGAAGTTGACAAAAACAGTAGCCCGCAATCCTGTGACCTAGAACGGTTTATATATCTAGCTGAATCTGCTAACTTTCACTTGTACTCGTCGGATCTATGGAAAGGCACTGCTGAACGTTTTGCCAAGATGGTGGTGCAAGACTGTCTTGATATTGTGGAAGCCGAAGGTGGCATCGCAGCAGCCAATAGAATTCGCAAGCATTTCAACATTGCAAAAACATTTGGATGGACATGTCCGGTATGTGATTTAGATCCCAACTCAGGTGATCCTTGTCCCAAAGGTATTGGTGCTCACATGACTGGACCGTGCCCTATGAAGGAAAGAGCCCATAATGGAAGTGATTAAACAACTGGCCACACAGGCGCACCAAGAAACTCTTGCGGTGTATCGCGAACGCATGAAAACTGAATTTGCCGGAGATGTAATTTTTTCGGATATGTACGATCAACGTTTTGCTGAGTTGATTGTCTGGGAATGTGCAAACATTGCACTCAGGGAAGATCATGATCCCTATGAATGTATCAAACGACACTTTGGAGTTAAATGATGACAAAATTTTTAGAATGGTTTGACCGGTACCGTGCACCAATTGGGTACACCATAGGAGGGTTCAATGTAGTATCAGGTATATTTGAAACAGCACTTGGTAATGCGTTCTCTGGAATGTTTTGGTTGGTCGTTGGTGCTGTAATTCTGTTTGACACCTGGGAACATCAGAATCTAACCAGGTAATACATGAACGAGCACTATGACACATGGACAGCCGGTGATGGCCAACGATTTATAATTGTTGAACGCCGGATGCAAGACAATGACATTTGGATTTATTACCAGACTGAAAAAAATCCTCTGCAGCGTTATAGTTGTAGAGCCGATGCTTTCTTTGAAAGATTTCGTCAGGAGCAGCGATGAGCACTCATCAATTCATAGTGATGTGGGATATGTACGGATTAGAGTGCTGTGAAAATATCACAGCAGCTATGCAGGCAAAAACTTGGAATGCTCTCAAAGGCACAGAAGATTTCGTACGCATACCAAATCTCATGCACCTCAAACTTCGTGCTCAAATAAATCATCAACGACACTACGAAATATATCTTGTTGATGTTGAGAAAGATATCACTGTCAGTGACATTACCGCAATGTTTGAACGCAATCCCCAAGAATCCGCAGACACTATCCGTCGTCTAGGCCATTGCGTTTATAGCGATCGAGTTGAGCGCCAAGCAGTTATTGTCTAGCCAAAACACTTGGCATTTTACACAACATCTCATATAATTACTGAGCATAAGGCATTCATGATGCGGGCAGGTAACCACAAGTAAAGCTCACCTGTAGTAAGGGAAGGCCCCTGATTAATCCTGGTTTCCAGTATTGGTTATGTGTGAGGTAATTGGCTGCGGCTAGGTGGTTAGTAAAATTTAGATCCTGTCTAGGATGAGGCACACTGTGTGGTTGATTGAGAAACTGGTTATCAATCAACGAAACTGTATGATCTGACCGATAAAGTCAGCTCTCGACAGGGTAAGCTAACACTGCCAGTACCGGTGTGATAAGGATGGTATCAATGTCTGTTGACTTCACAGTCTCTATGAACACAAGGGGTTTACTGAAACAAAGGTTGCCAACCGTTTGTTGGTCCCGTTTAAAATATTGTGATTATCAATCTTCTTAGAGTAACGGTTTGTCTTATGCCTCGAATTATAGTAATGCCCACTAACTTTGATAACTGGAACATTGTTGTTGGTGAGGCCAATCGTTGGTTTGGTCGTGGTGGGTGGAGAGCCAAGCGTGGGGTGCGTCGAGCATTTTCATGCTGGCCACCCACCAAGTGGCGACGCTACCAAGACATAAAAATATGGATGGAAGTGCCCAACACGGGCTTTGCAAGTTGGATCTCGCTTAAATACAATATTAAAACAGAGGAATGTACTCCTTGAAATCACTGAATAAAAGTCTGTTTCTCAGTTATGTGACGCTGGTAGTGGCCATGGCGTTGAGTGCCATTGCGGCATTCTACAGCATTGCAGGTCTCATGGCCATATTTGCAGCAGCCGTTATACCCATTGCCATAATGGGGTCAATCCTGGAAATGGCCAAGGTCACTGTGACACTGTGGCTGCATGAGTATTGGCGTGATGCCAAGTGGTTGATGAAGGGGTACCTATGTACAGCAGTGGTCATACTGATGATGATCACTTCCATGGGTATATTTGGCTTCTTAAGCAAAGCCCACCTTGACCAAGCAGTGCCCACAGGTGCTGTGTCTGATCAGGTGGCAATGATCGATGAAAAAATCAAAACACAACAAGACAACGTTGACTCGGCAAGGCGAGCCCTGGCACAAATGGATAGCCAGGTTGACCAGATGCTTGGAAGAACTACAGACGACCGCGGCGCCGAACGCAGTAATCAAATCCGCAAAAATCAAGCCCGAGAACGTGGCACCTTGCAAAACGACATCTCAAAAGCGCAAAAAGAAATCGCCCGACTCAAAGAAGAACGAGCGCCGGTTGCCAAAGAGCTGAGAAAAGTCGAAGCCGAAGTTGGTCCTATCAAATACATTGCTGCACTGATCTACAATGACAAGCCCGATGAAACCATGCTGGAAAAAGCAGTACGTTGGGTCATCATCAGCATAGTGTTGGTATTTGATCCTTTGGCCATTATGATGTTGTTGGCTGCTACCGAAAGCATGGGCTGGATCAAACGTGAACGCTATGAGCATCCGCCTGCGCCAGCACAGGCCGAAGACTTTGGAACATTACCACCTGATGAAGATGAAGAAATAAAGCCAGATGATCCTAATGTAGATGGACCAATGGAACGTACAGTCTTTGAACCAAAAGAAAGACCATGGCCATTCCCGGTGATAAGACCTGTGGAAGGCAACGTCAAGATCACAGACGATGATCAAGCTGCCATGTCTATATTGCCACCCGAAGAGATACCAGGCATAGTCACACGTCCTTGGACTGACGAAGAAATTGCAGCATTTGATCAGGCCTATGACATGAGTCAAGAGGAACCCAGAGTTGATGTTGAACCCAACGTCATTGCAGAAGACAAAGAAATTGAACCCGACGAAGAAAAAGAGGCCATGCGATCTTGGAAAGTTCAGCATCCTGAAACCACCATCAAAGAACAGCGTAGACTGCTTGATCAAGGCAAAATAGATCAGTTGCCCTGGCAACACAATGTGGGACTACAAGCTGACAATGAACCATTGAGTGGTAATGTATCAGGATTTGGTGTAGAGTGGCCCGCTCAAGCCGCCAAAGGTGATATGTTCTTACGTGTGGACATGTTGCCCACTCAACTATATAAGTTCAATGGAAAGAAGTGGATTGAAGTTGACAAAGATCTCAATGACAGCTACACTTACGATGCTGCCTACATTGATTATCTAATTGCAAAACTTGAGTCAGGTGAATACGATCCTGAATTGCTGACTTACACTGAACGCGAAGAAATCGCACATCGATTAACCCAACAAAAATCAACGGGAGCATAGTGTCACAGGAAACATTTAATCATTGTAATTTTTGTGGAAAACACAAAGATACTGTCAAAAAACTCATCGTGGGAGACCACGTGGGCATCTGTAACGAATGTGTTGAACTTTGCCAAGAGCTCTTGAGCGATGACACACCAGAACCCAAAGTTGCTGTAGAACGCAGACTTGATCCGGTTGAAATACGGCAATTTCTTGATCAATATGTAATTGGACAAAATCAAGCCAAGGTCATGCTGAGTGTGGCCATTGTCAATCACTACAAGCGCATCAATAACTCCAGCAAAGACATTGAGATAGAAAAATCCAACGTATTGATGTTGGGACCAACTGGCTCGGGAAAAACATTGCTGGCACGAACTGTGGCACGTTATTTAGATGTACCGTTTGCCATTGCTGATGCTACGTCAATCACCGAAGCCGGTTATGTTGGTGACGATGTTGAAACCTTGATAAGTCGGCTACTGATCGCTGCCAACGGCGACATAGAAAAAACACAACGTGGTATTATTTTCATCGATGAAATTGATAAGATTGCACGTAAGAGCGAATCATCATCTATCACACGCGACGTATCTGGCGAAGGTGTGCAGCAGGCCCTGTTGAAGATTGTGGAAGGTACTGTCTGCCGAGTGCCACCCACAGGCGGTCGCAAAAATCCCAACGCAGAAATGGCTGAAATCAACACTCACAACATCTTGTTTATTGCCGGTGGAGCATTTGTTGGGCTTGACACCATTGTTAAAAATCGTGTGCAAGGTACTGCCATGGGGTTCTCTGCAGAGTTAGCATCCAGTGATGCAAACAATCTCAGTCAAGTGGTACCTGATGATCTCATGAAGTTTGGAATGATTCCAGAATTTGTGGGACGCTTTCCAAGTTGGGTTACCTTGGAAGACCTTGACGAGGAGCAGCTCATGGCTATCCTTACTGATGTCAAACACAATTACATTTCTCAATACACATGGTTGTTTGCGCAGGATCAAGTTGAATTGACATTCACACCAGACAGTCTTAAAGAAATTGCCCGAAGAACTCGCGCCAACAAGACTGGCGCTCGCGGACTCCACAGTGAACTAGAGCGTATTTTATTGCCTCATATGTATAATCTCAAACGCTATCAGGATCAAGGAATAAAGTACATAGAAATTAACACGGACCTGGTAAATACTCCCACAGCAAAGGAGATTGCCTAGTGCGTCGAGGTCGAGTGGTTTATGTGGGACAAGATGGCAATGTTGAAAAGGCCCTGCGTAAACTCAAGAAAAAAATCACCGAATCACGACTACTAATTGAGGTACGCGAACGTGACCAGTATGTCAAACCCACCACTGCTCGTAAAATCAAACGCAATGCTGCCCGAGCTCGTTGGCGCAAACATCTTGCCAGCCAGCAGTTGCCCAAACAACTGTACTGATGTATATTGAATTCCAGTTACCATCGGGCGCTGGGGGAATTGCAGCAGGTCATGCGCTGGGACTTATTAAAAAGCATGTAGAAACGTGGTCACAGAAGCATAAAATTCCCTACACAAGTAAAACCATCAAATACACTCATAGAGTGTGTTTTAACACCGACGAAAATTATGTCTTCTTTTCACTGACCTGGAATCCTAACAATATTAATTTGCCCCGATGGCGCATTGTATCTGATCTAAACAATAGAACATAATTGATTTTTCGTGTATACTAAATATAGTTGTAGCGCCGATAGTCGGGCTACGATAGTCAACTTGCTTAATTAAAGGAGAAATGACATGACTAAAATCACAGCTTTTGATCTCACCCCGTTTTACCGCAACGCAATTGGCGTTGATCGTTTGTTTGATCGTATCACCAGTCAAATTGATCACGCTGCCGGCAACAACTACCCTCCCTACAACATTGTAGAAACTGGTGAAAATACCTTTGAACTGCAACTGGCAGTGGCTGGGTTCACACAAGGCGAAATTGATGTTTCAACCCGTGATGGCGATGTTCTCATCACCGGAGAAAAACTCAATGATCCCTTGGCACAAGGGCATGTGTACAGACACCAAGGTATCAGCAATCGCAAATTCATGCGCAGTTGGACCATGGGTGAATATGTAGAAGTGCGGGATGCTATTGTCAAGGATGGTATCCTTACTGTACGATTTGAACGTACAATTCCTGAAGCTATTAAGCCTAAGAGCATTGCAATCACCTACGCAAACTAAGTATAATTGTAAATACAAGGGAGGGCAATCCTGCTCTCCCTTTAAGATCAAGGAACTGCAATGGCACAAACTGACACAATCGTAGAATCTAAAACGAATCTCAAAGAAGCTGTAAAAGAACCACCAATGTTCAAATTGATCTATCTCAATGATAATCAAACCAGCATGGAATTTGTTATTGAAACACTAGTAGAATTTTTTGAATATACTCCAACCACTGCTCATGACATCACTCTGGACATACATGAATCAGGGTCGGCCACTGTGGCTGTTTTGCCTTACGAACTAGCCGAACAAAAAGGCATTGAAATCACACTGGCTGCAAGATCGCAAAACTATCCTTTGCAGATTAAAATCGAAGCAGATAGTTAATCAACTTCAATTCGTTTGGGAAAGTACACCGGGGCTTTATACTCGGTGTCTCCGCGACCACGACAGTTATTGATATAATGTATGTCGTCTATGACACGATCAACTGAGTTGTGATAATGCCCAAAGCACCAGGTATGTATTTTACGTTCAGTGTCTTGATGACGCACAAGATCCATTAAACTGTTGCCCATGCAATTGAATTTATAACTACCATCAAGAGAGATATCATGGTTTATTAGATCACGACGTGGAACAGTATGTGTGACGATTACTATTTTGCGAACATCACTATGCCGTTGTAATCGTTGAACACTGCGTATTAAATATGCTGCATCAGTTCTACTGAGATCTTCAACACTTTGAGCGTTGCCACCGTCGTATTTTAATTGCTGTGCCCACCAAAGTCTTGTTTGTTCGCTATCAATTTCAGGATCAAAATCAAACCCCCACCATCCGTTGGTGGCCAATATTGCTACCCCGTCGAGCACTACAACATTTTCTTGCAGATATACTACATTTTCTATCTTTTCGATGTCACGACTAAGATCGCGATAACTTTCCCCAAGATTGGCCATGTAATACTTGTGTTCGTCGTTGCCATCAATGTAAAATACCATACGATAGCATTGACTTAGATGTCGCAATGTATCCAAGACCACTGTGCGGTCTTTGGCGATGTCTCCGGCTACAACACAAAACGGGCTAGTTGCTTGCCCATGCCAATCAAAGTTGTGCCAGGTTTCTACGTGTAGGTCTGAAATTAAGTCGAATGAGAATTGCATGATACATATTTAAAAGGAAATTATATGCACATAATATTTGATGGCGATGCCAAAAGAGAGCTTGAACAAAAGCATGTTGTGTTAGAACTAGACACAATGGTATTGCCCAATCAATCCACGCCAGTCACTGCTTATTGTGTGGTGGAACATATTCCGTTTCAAGAACTAGGGATAGTTGATAAACTTCGCGACTGGCATCAAGAGCTCATGCTGGCCTACAAAGCCGGTGATTGGGACGGATGTTTATCAGGTATAACTCGTCTCAAAGGACAGTGGGGCGGGCGTGTAGATAGCTTCTATGATGTACTGTACGAAAGAGTGCAGCAATACATGATTGACGATCCAGGCCCAGACTGGGACGGAGTGTTAACTTCTCATCAAACCCCCTGACATAACTCTCAGCAATTCTAGTTAAATACTCCTATAATAATAACAATAAGGAGTAGCAGTGGATCCACTAACACTGTTCGCTCTGGCCAACGGAGCGGTAAAACTTGTCAAAGAAGGCTGTAAACTTTACAAGGACATCAAGGGAGCGGCCGGGGACATCAAAGATGTCCTCAAGGATCTTGACGACCAATTCAATACTGCACACAAAGACAAACCTCCCACTGTAGCTGAAAAAAATCAGTACATCGAAGAAAAAAATCGCGTAATAAATCTAAACAAGCAGGATGGAGAAACTGCCAATATCTACACACAGATTGGTGAGCAGTTGGGTGTATACTTTGACAATCTGCATAAATGCTATGCAATATTTGAAGAAGAAGAACGCCGCAGCAAGACCGAAGTCTATCATGGTGAGGATAGCATAGGTAAACGTGCCTTGCAACGTGTGTTACTCAAAAAGCAATTAGACGCCATGGGTGCAGAACTGCGTGAGATCATGGTGTATCAAAGTCCACCAGAACTAGGTGCACTATGGACTGAAGTGGAAGCAATGATGCAAGTGGTAGGCAAAGAGCAAGCTGGTGCTATTGCTATAGAAATGCGGGCAAACGCCCAAGCCGCTCGTCAAAAGCGCAAACGCATGAAAAAAATCAAGCACACAGCATATTGTTGGGGTATAACTGCAGTGGCGATACTTTATTTGTGTTGGCTGGTCTGGGCAGTGGTTCAAGTACGAATAGAACAAGAGCCTGAACTTGGTCGTTGTTTGCTGCCCAAAGGTTCTCCTGTATACAATTGGTATAACAATCTAAAATGGATTGATTGTGAGATCCATGACTAAATATCAATTATGAGTTGGTTTGCACATAGACCCAATAAAAAACCAGCACCACCGCCTCCAGAACCACATCCCGGTACTCCTAGTCGGTAAACAATCATTTACTGCTTGGATAATTAATTCTTATTACCCGTTAAGTAATACAGAGTGGGCAAGGCACCCGCCTATAATAATAACAACCGCCCACCACCTTACCGGACACTCTCATGCGCAGCATTATCACATTGGTACTAATGTTTATAGTCGCCACAGTGCTGGCCGCAGATAATTCAAGGTACAACTTTAACTTCAAAACTGACGTCCAAGGAAAGCATATTTTTGCTGATCTTCAGCCAATGATCTATATTGGCAAAGCATCAAACTGGACACTGTCGGCTACCTGGGAACCCTGGAGTGAAAACGCTGCGATAAGGTTAATTCACAGTGTTACTCAATATAGAGAGCCAGAAAAAACTGATGTCAATCAAATTGCGTTTCAGCGCATCTACAGTTATGGTTTCATTGACTGCCGCTTGAATCAGCTGTTTATTCTCAACGAATATTATACTACTCAGCAAGGTTTGATTGTGTTAGAAAACAAATTTCAGAGGGGCGAGTATGTTGTTGACCTAGAAGCCAGCAAGATTTTGCAAACATTTTTATTTTATGTTTGCAAGGCTGAGTCGGTGTAATTGATTTTCAACTGCATGTCTGACATCTAATATTTCTGAATGTAATTCTGGGTGTTGATCATACAATGCCATTTCTTGATGCCATTCAGTTCCATGACCGCTCTCTTTGACTGTCCTTAGTCCGGCTTGCATATTTGCAAGGTATTCGGTGTTTAACTGGGCAGCAAACATATCACTGAAAAAATGTTGTTGGTTATAATCAGCAACGGTCTGCATGGCCTGATATAATTTTAAACGTTGCACAGTTTGCATCCTAGCAATGTTGCGCATGACACGAGCAATAGCCTGCAATCTACGCACGGGATCTTGTACAGTATCATAACTTTCGTCAATTAATGCACCAAAGGTTTGAAATCCGTAACTGCGCAAGTACGCCAAACTACCCCAAGTTCCGACTAGAATAAAAGGTTTACCACAGGCAATAGGACGCAGTATCTTTTCAGTGAGGTGTAGACGATCATCGTCAAACAAGGTTTCTGTCACAACGTCAATGGCGCACTGTTGATAATGTTGAACATTATATGTGGCACTGGAGTTGCTGGTTATCTCACTGTCGCCGTAGAAGTTTACTAAATCTGTGCGATTGATGTCAAACTTTTTGTTGACAGGGCGATACTTTTGATAATGTAAGCCAGAGTCTTGCGAAGAAAATGTGACCCTGCAATGATGTGAAATGTCTGTGATCATGGCTAACAGTCTAAGACGGTATTCTCTTGAACCAGTCCAGGCTCGGGCATAGATATTAAAGTCCAGGGTTGGGTTGGGCCGATGGGTCAACAGTGGATCAACTTTGGCATAGCGATACCAATCTCTGGCAATGAAGCCATGACTCCACACATACACTGGAACAAATCCCGCGGCTTGGTATTGTTGAAGATTGATGCTTCGTTGTTCACTGTGAAGTAGCAAACACTGATCATAGATATTGACTTCACAGGCACTGCGAAGATTGCGAGAGTCCCAGAATTCTGCAAATCCTGCTGGCCATCCAGGGCCTGCAGTTTTATCCCAAAGGCCTTGAATCTGATCCACTGAATACATTGAGTAATTCAATGGTTCTTGATCATGGCATATCACTATTGGCAACGTTGTTACTTGGTCCAATGGATATGCATAACTGGGCTGAAGATTTTCTATATTTTTTGAACCATGCGGCCAAAAACGATAAATTATTAGGTCATGGTCAATTAAATCATCAAAGTATTGGTGCAACTGATCTACTGGAATAAACATAATTTATATGCTAGAAATTTATCAACACTGGGATCCATTACGTGCTTGTGTAGTTGGCAGTTGTTGGCCTCCCGAATTCTTTTCCTATGTACAAGATACCAAACTACGAAACTTATTAGAAAAAATAGTTGCCGAAACGCAGGAAGATCTTGATGCCTTGGCTCAGTTTATTGAATCACGTGGAGTACAAGTATTTAGGCCTGACGTCAGCCAGTGGCACAAAATTACAGAATCCATAGAATCCAATATCATTAAAGAGTACCCAAGGCCCCCGGTCTGTCCCAGAGATGCACATGTAATGATTGGGGACTTATTTTATATAAACCGCACACAAGATTCAATGGTCTATGCTGACCACTACGAAGAGTGGCCCGGATGGTCACAGTTCTATCAAGATGTACGTCAACCTGGCTGGCCAGACTGCACACGTGAACGAGATTTTAAATCCTTGCCAATCAAGATACAAAACTTTATCATTGAGAATTGTGAATACTACCGTTGGCGAAATGAATCTTGGTATGCAATGGAACCCAGATCTACTAACCCTGGCGGAGTATACAACCATATCTATGAATGGGTTATAGAGCAAGGTAATCAAATTATTGATATCAGTGATCATTGGCGCCTAGTCAACGGCAGCATGGTCACTAGACTGGGACGTGATTTATACTTTAGCACTGAAAGTTACGATGAAATCACCCCCGAACTCACTGCTATAAGTCAACAAATTGCCGGAACTAAATTTAGATCTAATATCATTGACTGTGGTGGACACAGCGACGGTACATTTTGCCCAGTGGCTCCTGGACTTATTGTCAGCTATCACGATCGCACTACCTACGAACAAAGTTTTCCTGGGTGGGAAATTGTCTATGGCAGTGATGACAGTTATCTTGTTGAAAGCGAAGGCTGGCGCAAGATTAGACAGTGGGGGTTTGGACGTTGGTATTTACGTGGACAAGAGCGCACTGCTGCACTCACAGACTTTGTTGATAGTTATTTGCGCAGTTGGACCGGTAATGCTCTTGAAACAAGATTCTTTGTGAATATTTTAATGATTGATTCTAAGACTGCAGTAGTGTCTCAATACGACGAAAACGTTATGTGTGCCATGGAACGATATGGTATCACTTGTCATGTAATACCCAGCCGACATCAATTCTTTTGGGATGCCGGCACACATTGTCATACGTTAGACTTAGATCGTGCCGGCACTGTCAAGGATTACTTCCCCCACCGAGACTATGCATCAGGTTCCAACTCCGAATAATGTCTGGTTCTATCCGAGTCAAGTCGGCCCCAATACTTAATACCAGTCGGTCGGTATCGCTGTTGTTGACCACCCAGTGCGGATAGGAATAGTTGTTGATCAAGCACACCGAGCCTTCATGTATGGGTGCGTTTCCAAATCTATAAAATCCAAACTCATTACCTGGATCCCATTGCACTGCCCAATAGAGGTTATTGATACCGTGCTGGTTGGTAGTTGAATCTTGATGCGGATTTAGATAGCCACCAGGTGGCATTGCCCATGCAGTGACATTGAGTAATTCATCATCGGTAAACATTGTGTTGAGCCATGTGCGGATTGGATGATCTTCTTCTACAAGCCAAACAAAATCAAAATCTTTGCGGTGTTTAAGACTTAGAGTATACTCATCTTCATAGGTACCAAGATGCCAGTGTTCACACCAATGGGCGGGCCCAAATATTATACGACTTTTCCAGCCCTTGCTGAGATTGCTGTCAAGTTCAAACGACCGGTGTGTTAATTTTGTAAATTCTGTTTCAGGTGTATCATTGGTTGTTTGAGAATGGAACCATTGATCAATCCAGCTTTGTGTTTGTTCACGTGCGAGTTTTGGCGGATGTAAGTCTAGCATCATCCAAGGCACACCGCAATGTAAAATAGCGTCAAGCTCGGGTTGATTGTGATCGCTGGCCTGAGTTATTATTTTAGGAATGTTGTGTTTTGTTTTCACGTATTTCTCTCTCAATGTGGTTCATTATCCAACGCCACGTTGGCAAAGTTATATCTAATTCGTAAATGCCATCCAACTTAAATTCAGTTCCGGGTTGATAAAAATGGTCTATATTGGACTGATATTGCCGCCCTTGATATATGTAATGTTGTAGCGTAATGCCCCCAACAATGATATCTGTAATTGTTATTTCATCACCCCACTGCAGCCCATCAATTGCTATTCGTAGTTGATCGCATTTACCTAATATCAAATTGGTGGTAATACAATGACTACCCGTGATAACCTGATGCGCAGTGCCAAAGTCATAGCGACATCCAATACGCATACCAGCGGTACGGTCAGCAGCTAATTTTGAAGTTAATTGGACTTTTATTTCAAAAATTATTTTTTCTTGGTACATGATCTGTTATAATTATGTATATACTTTTTAATTTGGAGACTGTATGCCGCAAATTGGTTTTATAGGATTGGGTAAACTTGGATTAGATTGCGCCGAAGTGTTTGCAGAGCGTTATTCAACCTCAGGATATGATATTTACCCGCGTCAAAGCGATACTGTAAAAGTTTACAGTGATATTGGTGAAATGATTAACAACAGTGATTGGATTTTTATCGCTGTGCCTACCCCGCATGCCGAGGGATACGATGGATCTGTGCCCAGCTCGCACATGACGCCGCGAGACTTTGGGCATGAAGCAGTGATAGATGCAATCAATCAAATCAACAAACATGCAACATCGTCTAAAAAGGTAGTGCTGATCAGCACTGTGCTACCTGGTACTACTCGAAACAAGTTTATCACGCTGTTGGATAAAAAACACTCATTCTTGTATAATCCTTATCTAATTGCCATGGGCAGTGTAAAATGGGATATGTCCAATCCAGAAATGGTGATCATTGGTACAGAAGATGGAAGCCTAACAGGCATCGCGGGTGAACTCATTGAGCTCTACAAAGGGATCATGAAAAACGATCCACGCTACGAAGTTGGTACCTGGGACGAATGCGAAGCCATCAAGATTTTCTACAACACATTTATCAGTGCAAAAGTTGGGCTTGCCAACATGATTCAAGACTTTGCGCTGAAGATTGGAAACATCAACGTTGATGTTGTGACAAATGCTCTAGCTCGCAGTAACATGCGCATCATGGGACCTAAGTACATGACAGCAGGCATGGGCGACGCCGGTGCATGCCATCCACGTGATAACATTGCTTTGCGTTGGTTAGCTGAAGAATATGATATTGGATATGATTTGTTTGATACAATCATGCATGCTCGTGAAATTCAAGCTAAAAACTTAGCTGAATTTTTAGTCAAACAATCGTATGGTGCACTTGGTGGCAAAGACATGCCTATTGCTATTCATGGCAAAGCCTACAAGCCGGACGTGCCATATTGCATTGGCAGTTATTCAACACTGGTTGGGCACTATGTGCAAGAACTTGGGCACAAGGTCAAATACATTGATCCCTTGGCAGATGATGCCACAGATGTTGTTGCAGATCTAGGTGGTACCCCCCATGTTGTGTTATGGGCACACAATCGTAAGATTACATACGAGTACACTGGTGATCAACTTGACACGCAACCATACTGTGAAATTACACAGGGATCAATTATTGTTGACCCTTGGCGCAAGTTACCGTTGAACGGAACACACACAGTGATCCATTATGGCAACACCAGGAAACAATAGTTGGTGTCGCGGACGTATTGAACCATGGTGGGGGCAACTTCACCATGGTTTGCCTTACGCCAATGAGCCATTCAATGATCAACAAGCCGAATCACAATGGCGACAATTAGGTTATACTCAAACTCAGTTCACAGGCGATATGTATGACATGCGTAATCCTGAGTTGTTTTGGATCACGCCCTTTAGAAAATGTTTTGACTTTGCACATTTTTCCTGGAGCGCATATCGCATGGCTCCTGGCACTGTGTTGCCCGAACATCAAGACACATATCAACGTTTTCGAGAAATTCACAATTTGAGTTTGACACAGTCTGTTGTTCGTGCTATAGTGTTTTTAGAAGATTGGCAGCGTGGGCATTATTTAGAATTAAATGGACACCCAATTGTGCAATGGCATGCAGGTGATTGGGTACAATGGCGCGATAACCTACCACACATTGCAGCCAATGTAGGAAAAACTCCAAGATACACTTTACAAATTACCGGAATATGAAAATATCATCACATAACGAATGGGATCCATTGCGATCAGTATTAGTTGGCACAGCAACTGGCGCTAACTGGCCCAGCCATGATCCAGTTTTTCAACGCGAAAGTGAACGTACATTGTGGAAAGAAACACCAGTGCCATCAGGGCCTGTGCCACAAAACATTATTGATGAGGCTAACCGAGAATTAGACCACTTGGCACTGACTTTGTATCAACTGGGTGTTGAAGTATGGCGTCCCACTGATAGGAACTTTGTTGAAACCCAAGGCATGTATAACTATTGCCCAAGAGACCGATTGTTGGTAGCTGGCACCACAATTGTAGACCCTGCAATGTTGTATCCTTGTAGGGATCAAGAAATAGAATGCCTTCAAGAGGTTGTTGACTCAGCAGAACAAGTATTGCACATGCCCAGGGGCGATGCATTTATTTTAGATGCTGCCAATGTCTGTAGAATGAATGACAACTGGTTATACTTGGTCAGTCAGAGTGGCAATGTTGCGGCAATGGAATGGTTAAGAGAAAATTTCCCGGAAAAAAACATTGAGGCCTGTGGCTTTTACTCGGGGGTGCATATTGACAGCACTATTATTCCTTTGGATGAAGGATTGGTATTACTCAACGGATCCAGAGTCAATGAAGAAAACTTACCACAATGTCTTAGAGATTGGGATAGAATCTATCTCAATGATTGTGTGGCTCGTGATTTTTATCAATATCCCTATGCCAGCAAATGGATTGGTATGAACATGTTGGTGGTACGTCCAGGTTTGGTGATAGTTGACAGCATACAAGAAACTTTGATTGCTATCCTACATAGCAAAGGGATTCATACCATTCCAATGCCCTTTACCCATAGTAGAACTCTGGGCGGGGGATTTCACTGCACCACGCTGGATCTACACCGTGAAAAATAAAGTTTGACCTATATACCAGTGGATGTTACAATTGCTTTACATTATAACTATTGCATCCACTTACATGTTGCAAAAAACACAACACTATCCTTTGATCTATTTTGGTTATGGTTCTAACATGAATCATAGCCAAATGTCCTTTCGCTGCCCAACTGCACGATTTTTAAAACCCTATTGGTTACGTGGATGGGAGTTGGCATTTGGTTCCCATGCTACTATTGTGCCACGTCGTGGTGCCCGAGTGCCAGGCGCATTGTGGGAAATCACAGTTGATGATCTCAGGACATTGGATGCCTATGAAGGTTATCCCAGTTATTACACCCGTCGTCGCTGGCGACAAGACGACGAACACTTTTTCTTCTACGAAATGTGTGCTCCAGTGATTGGTTCACCAAGTGCAGGCTACATCAAAGGCATTGCACAAGGTTACAATGATTGTGGCCTAGCATTGGATTATCTCAACCACCACACACAACAATATCACAATGACTATATCTAATGCTCGCATAGGTTTCTGTTGTAAATGGCTTAACGATCCGTCCGAATGCGGCGGCATGAAAGTCAACGCAGTGGATCGGGATCTTAACGGACGTTCGACTACTATGCGCTGGTTGCGTGAGCATAGAGACGATGCTGAACAACGTCAGTGGGACATAATGAATCATAACACCGCGGCTGCAGTGCGATTGATTGAACGTGTTGCTACCTTGCCTGCCAATCGCAGAATGGTTCGTTTGGGATCAGAAATGCTGCAAGGATACACTGAAAAAGATTGGCAAGCCTGGTGGCAACGCACAGAAATACAAGACCACTGTGCAAAAATATTTGCTCCTATTGGTGAAGCTGCCAGACGCCTGGGTGTGCGGATAAGTTTCCATCCCGGACAATTCTGTGTGTTGGCATCAGCATCGGATGACATTGTTGATCGCAGTATTGACGAATTTGAATATCATGCAGACATGGCTCGTTGGATGGGCTATGGTAGTGAGTGGCATGATCATGGATTTAAAATAAATGTGCATTTGTCAGGTAAAGGCGGACCTGACAAGTTCCTGCGTAGTTTGGGACGTCTCAGTCCTGAAGCGCGAAATTTAATCGCCATTGAGAATGATGAAATAACCCATGGACTCGACAGTGTTTTACTTGTTGCTCATAGTGTTCCAATTACATTGGATATACATCATCACTGGGTCAAGACAGGAGAATACATCTCGCCTGATGATGATCGTGCGCAGCGTGTTTTGGACAGTTGGCGCGGTGTTCGCCCTGTTCTTCACTACAGTGTTAGTCGTGAAGACCTTTTGGTGGATCACGATCCCAGAGATCGCCCCAATCTTGAACTACTGCTCTCAAGAGGCTTCACTCGAAGTAAACTTCGAGCACATTCGGACTTTTACTGGAATGATGCTGTGACTGAGTACGCATTGACCTTTGCAGATCGGTGGGATATACAATGTGAGGCCAAGGGCAAGAATCTTGCCCGAGACCAAGTTGCTGCATTACTCGACGCGGTCGTCAGCTGATTTTTCCGGCTTGGCTGCGCGAGGCTTGCGAGGTTTTTTAATCACAGCTTCGGCTGTGGCTTTGACTGCTTTGGCTTTGGCCACAGTAGCATCAACTGCTGCTTTGGCATCCTTGGCGTCAACTTTGCCATCTTTGTTGACGTCTAGGGCCTGAGTTAAAATTGGGACAACTGGTACTGATTGGTGCCCAATACCGTCAGGTTTGGTAGTTAGAGTAGGTTCTTTTCTAGTGACACCATCCAAGGGATGCTGCCCAGATTCTTCTAGTGCTTTTTCTCGAGCAGCAAGCCACCAAAAAGCACCAATCAGTGCGACTATGATAATAATAAGTTCCATTGCAGATCTCCTTAATAGTATATATTTACACGGGTTGTCAATCAGGCTTTACATAAATTGGTACAATTGAAAACACCGGAGTACCAACAGGAATTTCAACATTGGGGAATCGAAAAGCCATCACTGTTTCTATATTATAGTATTGATAATTTGGATCCAACTCATGATCGTATGGCCAAAGACTTCCAATTTCACGATCGTTGTTGGGTGTTAGAGTGGCATAATCAACAATACCAGTGAAAGCGAACCAATTTTGAGACCAATTCAATGGATGCGAGTTTATCATAATACTCCAGCCCCGGGGCATTTTGGCACGCCATGGATAAGAAATAATAGATATAGCCCACTGTTGTCCATTGGGATTTGGGATTGCCCAACGACTACCATGCAACTGCTCTGCATGTAACGGAACTGATCTTACCAGATTTGACGGCTGCCAAGGGATAGTATATCCGATTCCCATGGCACCACGCAGACCCAGACATTGGCGAGCAGTTTGATTATGAGAGAATCCTTCGGGTTTATATAATTTCAGATCGTTTTTTAAATTTTTGAACCAGTCCGGAATACATTCTAAT
>Ga0247723_1000496_pt1 | contig 27198 bp, 38 predicted proteins | sample MSEWelMarce5H_FC_FD_189079 | JGI IMG/M metagenome (GOLD analysis project Ga0247723, IMG submission 189079) | Subsurface sediment microbial communities from gas well in West Virginia, United States - MSEEL Well Study Marcellus 5H_FC | ecosystem: Environmental > Terrestrial > Deep subsurface >... | reverse complement strand
TCCCCTGCATCCGCCTCGGCCACCTCACCGACACGCAGCGCCGAGCCTACATCCTCGCCGACAACCGTCTCGCCGAGATCGGCGGCGGGTGGGATGAGGAAATGCTCAAGCTCGAGCTGGCGGATCTCGCGGCCTTGGACATCGATGCCACCGAGATTGGGTTCGGCGCTGAAGACCTCGCCGAAGTCCCGGAGGAAGAAGAAGAGAAAAGCACGGACGAAAACTTTGCGGAGCAATACGCGGTCACGGTTATCTGCAAAGACGAAGCGCACCAGAGAAAAATATACGACAAGCTCACCGCCGACGGCTTGGAGTGCAAAGTTGTTTGCGTATGAAAATCGAAATCAGAAACTCCTGCCGAGATTTTAACTCCTACCGAGCCGCCCGAGTTAAATCTTTGTTTAACCCGGAGCGCGGAGACACCTTCCAGCTCGACGCGGAAATCCCCGGCCCCGATGACGATTGGCAGATTGGCGTTGTGGTCGGACCGTCAGGAACCGGTAAGTCAAGCATCGGGCGATCCATCGGCGGCGGCATCACAGACCTTTACCACGGCTGGCCGGATGACGCGCCTATTGTTGACGCCATAGCGCCAGACGGAGACTTTAACGAAGTCACCGGCGCGCTCGCCGCCGTGGGGCTTGGCGATGTCCCGGCATGGCTCAGGCCGTTCAAGGCTTTGAGTAACGGACAGCAATTTCGAGCCGGGCTTGCGCGTTGCCTGTGCGACCCGCCGGATATTTTGGTGGTCGATGAGTTCACTTCCGTGATCGACAGGCAGATTGCAAAGATCGGAGCGCTTGCGTTTGCGAAAGCGTGGCGCAGAACGAATGGCAAGAAGGCCGTTCTGCTTTCCTGCCACTACGACATTCTCGACTGGTTAGAACCCGACTGGGTTTTCGACACATCAACTGGACAAATAATAAAAAAAGCGAGGGCGGCGGCCCTTATAAACGCCCAAGAATCGAGCTGGAAATTAGGAAGGTCAATTCCAGTTACTGGCATCTCTTTAAGCCGCATTACTATTTAGACCTGCCGATGCCAGTTGCGGCCGAGTATTTCGTTGGTATGGTTGACGGCGAGCCGGTTGCGCACTTGGCTGTCACACCAAGATTTGAAATACCAGCATACCGGGCGACACGGCTTGTAGTCATGCCGGAATGGCAAGGCGCTGGCGTAGGAACTAAGTTTCTAAATTGGGTTTGCTCCTTTCACAAAGGCGGAGGCGGCAGGAAGGGCTTAAAACTTCCGACATACTTTCACACGTCTCACCCGCAGCTATGCGCTTTTCTCAAGCGGTCGAAAGACTGGCTGCAGGTTTCTGCGGTTCTTAACGGGGGCAATAAAAAGAAAAGCGCAGCAAGTATTAAAAAAAGCGGAACGGCAAAAGCAGACTCCGGCTACGGCGGTCACTTCCGCGCCGTCCAAGGATTCAAATACATAGGAAAATGAAAATTCTTCTTGCAGGTCAAAAGTGGTTTGGCGCGGAGGTTTTCCGTGAACTTAGGAAACACCCGGAGGTTTCAATCGCCGCCGTATGCTCCCCGGTTAGCGGGGAACGCGAGGACAAGCTCACCGCGCAAGCAAAACTCTGGCGCGTCCCGGTCATCCCATCGGGAACGCTGAAAGCCGCAACAATGCCGGACGGCGTTGATTTGATCGTTGCCGCTCATAGCCACGATTTTATCAGCGAAAAAACAAGACTCCGCGCAACCCACGGCGGCGTTGGCTACCACCCCTCGATGCTCCCGGTTCATCGCGGCCGCGACGCCGTGCGGTGGACGATTCGCATGGGCGACAAAATCACGGGAGGGAGCGTTTACCGGCTATCAAACCGAATGGACGGCGGAAACATCATCGTGCAAAGACATGTTTTTGTTCGCACCGGCGATACCGCACAAACGCTCTGGCGCGATTTACTTGGACCGCTAGGCGTGGAACTTCTCACGCATTCCGTTCTGCGCTACGCCCGCGAAGGATTCATAAACGGCGAACCACAGGACGAGGCCGTTGCGACTTGGGAACCTTCCATAGACAGGCCGCCAGCGTTTAGGCCCGACCTCATCATGCTGCCATATTCCAAATGACCCCCGCCGCCGAAGCCCTACGCGAACACCTGCGCTCGATCTACGCGCCCATCGACCGGCGCACCGTCACCGAGTGGTGCGCTGACGAGGTGATATTGAGCGAGCGGCAGACGCAGATGCCCGGCAACTTCAGCACACGCCTCACGCCCTACCTCCGCGAGCCGCTCGGGTGCTTCGGCGATGTCGATGTTTCCGACCTCGTGCTCGTCTTTGGAACGCAGACCGGCAAGACGACGATGGTCCAAGCAGGCACGGCATGGCGGATCGTGAACAAACCGCAGCCCGTCGTGTGGGTCATGCCAACCGAAGGCCTCGCCCGATCCTTCTCCGAGACGCGCTGGCTACCGCTATTCGACGACAGCGCCACGCTCGCCGCTCAGAAGCCAGCGGACCGGCACAAATTCAAAAACCTCGAGCAGCATTTTTCGCGGTGCTCGCTCGTCTTCGTCGGCAGCAACTCCCCAGCGAACCTCGCCAGCCGTCCCGCCGGACTCCTGCTGATGGACGAGGTGGACAAATTCGCCCGCGAGACCGACCAAGAAACCTCCGCGCTTTTCCTCGCAGAGAACCGCACGAAGTCCTTCGTCGGCGCGCTTCGCGTCAAGACCAGCACACCCACCACGCCGGACGGCGCGATCTGGCAGGAATACCAGAAAGGCACACAGGAGAAATTCATGCTCGCCTGCCCGCACTGCCACGAGCGCATCGAGCTACTTTGGGAACAGGTCAAGTGGGACACCGACGCAAAAGTGGCAGGCAAGTGGAACATGGCCCGAGTCGAAGAATCCGCGCGCTACATTTGCCAGCGGTGCGGAGGCGAATGGAACGACGGCCAGAAAATCGAAGCCCTGCAAGACGGCAAGTGGCAAGCCACAAACCCCAGCGCCCAGCGTGGGTTTCGCAGCTTCCACCTTAATTCCCTCTACGCGCCGTGGCGCTCCTGCACATTCGGCGCGCTTGCCGTGAAATTCCTCCGCGACAAAGACACGCTCAACGGCCTCCAAGATTTCACCAACAGCACGATGGCCATGCCGTGGGAACAGGTTGAAACATCAATCGGCGACGCCAACATTCTCAGCCTGCGCGGCGACTACACGCGCGGCACCTGCCCGATCGAGCCAGCGCACATCGTGACCTGCGCCGACATCGGCCAGGACAAACAGCACTGGACCACGGTCGCCTTCGACGCCAACGGCCAGAGCTATGTCCTCGACTACGGCACCACGCTCACCATCGAAGACCTCCTCGCCGACTCGCCCCGCCGCATCTACCGCACACCCAGCGGGCAGGAAGTCCGCCCCGAGTGCGGCCTCATGGATTCCGGCTTTGCCACCTTCCGCGTTTACACCGCTTGCCAAGTCAGCGCCGGATTCTGGCACGCCGCCAAAGGCTCCGGCGCCACCTTCGGCAGCCGCATCGGGCGCACCGTCATCGACGACTTCCCCGGCGTCGTGCTCTACACCTTCGTCGACCATGCCATAAAGACGGAACTCTTCATCGACCGCATCCGCAACGGCAAGCCCCCGCTCGCCATCCCGCGCGACACCACCGAAGACTTCCTTCGCGGCATGAGCGGCCAGCGCCTCGTGCCCCGCAAGACCGCCACCGGGCAAGAGTTCGTTTGGAAATCCGTGGCGCAAGATCACTACATGGACGCCGTAAAACTCTGCCATGTCGCCTGGCACGTCTTGAAAAACTGACGCATGAAAAAATCACAACTCTGGAAAATATATGTCGCAAAAAATCCCGCTTTCGAGCGAGATGGAAATGTTACTTTGTCAACGCGCGGCCTTCGGAAACTCTTCGACCAAACATGGGACTACGCCTTTCACGAAGGCGAAGACGAGATCGAAAACGCGCCGGTTAACAACTCAAAATCCGTGGACGATCTTCGCAAAATCTTCGGCATGTTCTGAGCAATTCGGTGGAGTCACCGATATGATCCCGACCATTTTCGTGGCTTCACGAAATTGATGTTTCGTCAGAAAAACGACTACATTTTTCGAACACAATTTTTATGACTTATACCTCATCCGGTATAATCAAAGTATATCATTCTTGCCGTATATCTCATCGGGTATCGTTGAAAATACAGACCTGTTTTTTCAACATGTTTAGAAAGTGACCGTAGAACTCAAGTCACACTTGAACTGCCGCGCAATTTCTAATCTCTCCGTGCTCTCGGTGTCCTCTGTGGTCAAACCCATTTTGACACGCCCGCCGAGGCGTGACCGACCTCGACAAAATCTCCGGCGTTAAATCCTTCCTGCGCCGCACCAAGACAACGCAGGAACTCGAAGCCCTCGCGCTCGCCACCTTCGCGTCGGCCACCGAGGAAGTCGTCATCACATCGCTTTCCAGCGACGGCACTGGCACAGGCGGGCAGGTCAGTTTCCCGAAGTGGCTCTTGCTCCAAGCCGTCGAAGAACTCCTGGCTGAAGGCCCGAACGGTCGCCAACTTTTCGCCATCGCCGACCGCTCCCGATACGGCACCGCCGTTTGACAAGCCGCCCGTGGCGTGCCGTCAAAATCAAAAAAATCAAGTTGGGGAGGAACTCGCTCTGGTGCTGGTCGCCCGCGCAAGCTCGACGCAAAAGCAGCGGCATTTGAAGCCGCGCAACCTTCGCTGAATCGCGGCCTCGTATGGGTGCCGACGACAGACCCGAAGAGGGAGTTAACGGCCTACACGCGCATGGAAATCCTGCGCCTCGCGCGCTGGCTCTACAACAACGCACCGCAGGCAACGTATATCGTCGAGCATCTGGCACAGAGAGCCATCGGGACCGGCATCGTGGTTCAACCGAAAACATCGAACACTGCTTGGAACAAAAAGGTCGATCAGTATTTTGAGGATCGCGTCTGCGCTGAGGCATGGGCATTCGACGCATCGGCACAGGTGAATTTCTACACCGCGCAATCTCTCATCTTGCGCCAGGTCGCCATCGACGGCGATTTCTTCGCGCAATTCCTCAAGACCAGAGAAGGCGCTGCCCGCGTCCGCTTCATCGGCGGCGAAGCTATCGGAGGCTCTGCCAGCTTCGGCAACACGGATGACATGACGCACGACGGCGTGCGCCTCGACCAATTCGGCGCGCCCGCAGCCTACACGATCGGAGGCAAAGAAATCTCAGCCGATCAAGTCCTCCACATGCGCCACATCCGCAGGCACGGCCAACCGCGCGGAGTCTCGTGGTTGCACTCCGCAGTCTCCAACCTCCGCGACATTTCCGAAATAAATGGCTTCGTGAAAGGCGCATACAAAGCGGGCGCGCAAATCGGCTACATGGTGACATCCACCGAAGTCGCCAAGATCGGCCTCGGCGCTGGACTGAAATCCACCACCAACGAAGTCGGCGACCTTCAAACCACCGACCTCCCGAACGGAATCCTCCTCCCGCGCCTCAAGCCAGGCGAAAAGCTCGAAGCCTTCAAGAACGACATCCCAGGCCAGACCTACGAAGCCGTGATGCGCGCCCTCCGGTCGGATGTCGCCTTCGCCATCGGACTGCCACCGGAAGCCATGATGGTCAATGTCGGCCTCGCAGGAACAGAGCAGCGCGCCGTTTTGGAAGTTACCCAAAACTTCCTCGAGCGCCTTCAGCAGCAAGTCATCGATCAGTTTTGCCGACCTTTTTACAAATACTGGTTGTGGCACGAAATGCAGGCCGGTCGCTTGGAATATCCGGGTGACGACTGGTGGCGGCACGAATGGCTTGCCCCGCGCAAGATCACCGTGGACAGCGGCCGCGACGCCCGCGCCTACAGCGAGCAACTCGACAAGGGCCACCTCTCGCCGACCCGATATTTCAACATGCTCGGCCTCCGCGCCACCGAGGAAGAGGACGATGTCATTGACACCTTCCTCCGTCGCAAAGCCAAGTGCGACGCGCTCGGTCTCAACATTTCCGAAGTCTTCCCGAACTCCGTCAGCCGTGGCATTGCCGCGCAACAACCCGCCGAGCCGGATGACGACGAGGAACCACCTCAACCACCCGCACAACCATGACCACACCCACCCCAAAATTCTATGCACTGGAACAAACCGGCAACAATGAAACCACCGTTACTCTCTACGACGAGATCGGTGCTTTTGGCGCAGGCAGCAAAGAATTCCTCGCCGACCTCGGCAAGCTCTCAGGCCAGCACATCCACCTCCGTATTAACTCGCCCGGTGGGTCCGTGGTTGAGGGAACGGCCATTTACAACGCTCTCCGCAGGCACGAAGGCGGTCTGACCGTTCACATCGACGCCATGGCCGCATCCATGGCCTCGGTTATCGCAATGGCCGGTTCACCGGTCTTTATGGCCGATAACGCACTCTTGATGATCCATAATCCTTGGACCGTCAGCATGGGTGAGAGCAAAGACCTCCGCAAAGAAGCCGACCTTCTCGACAAGTTAAAAGTCAACCTCCGCAACGCCTACGTGCGCAAGACCGGCATGGATGCCGAAGAGATCGCCAAAATGATGGACGAAGAAACCTGGCTCGACGCCGTCGAAGCCGTGGCTCTCGGATTCGCCGATGCAATCGAGGAAGGCGTTGCCGCAGCGGCAACAGCCACACCCGAAATGCTCCGCGCTCGTTTTGACAAATTCGCAAAGGCATCAAGCTCTATGAATCCAACAGAAGTCATCACCTACTCAGCCGAAGTCGCTGAAGAAGCCGCCGAGATCATCACCGCCACCGTCGTGAGCGAATCCGCTCCTGCCGAGACAATGGTCGAAACGACAAACGAAACAGAGGTCGTCGAAACCGAGACCGTCGAAGCTCCCGCGCCCGAAGTTGTCGAAGCTCCCGCCGAGCCACAGGCAAAACTCGCCGCCGCTGACCAGATCCTCGCCAAATACAACGCCGTCATCGCCGAGCGCGACGCAGCCGTTGCATCACTGAAAGAAGCCAGCGCAAATATTGAATTTCTCCGCAGCGAAATCGCCACCGAGCGTGAATCCCTCGCCCGCCTGGAGCGCAGCCTCGGCCTCTCAGCCGCCCGCGAAATCCCCGAAGTCCTGCCGACTCAGAACGCAGAAAACATTTACGACCAGTGGAAGAACGCCACCGGCGCCGAGAAGACCCGCATCTTCCGCGCGAACCGAAAGGCGCTCGAAATCGCGGCCAAAAATTTGACACCGCAATAATTCACGAAAACCCAACCACCACCTAAAACATCATGGCCACCACCATCTCATCCGAACTGAAACTGAATGTGGTTCTCGACAGCGCGCTCGTCGCCCTGCGCGAATCTCTTCTTCCTATTAACGCCTTCTCGACCGTCTTCAACTCGGTCCCACTCCAAGGCACCGACAAGATCGCCGTTCCCTTCTTCCCTCTCGCCACTGACGCGACGAGCGACTTCAACGGAACCTATTCTTTCGGCGACACAAACGCGATCAACAGCCGCGAAGTTACTGTGAACAAGCGCAAATACCAAGCGCTCTCCTTCACATCGAGCGAACTCGCCCGCCAGCCTTACTTCAACCCTGAGCAGCTCGGCTTCTTGAAAGGCCGCAAACTCGCCGAAGATATCCTAAAGGACATCCTCTCCGTCGTGACCCTCGCCAACTACGGCGCAGCGATTCACACGGGCGCAGCTTCTGCCTTCGACAGCGAAGACATGGTTAACATCAAGACCGCGCTTGACCAGGCCAAATGGTCCAAATCCAGCCGCGTGATGATCCTCGACAACGCCTACGAGGGCGCACTCCTCAAGGACGCTGGCATCAAGAACGCAGCCGCAGTCGGCACAGCGAGCGCCATCCAAAGCGGCCGCCTGCCACAGATCGCTGGCTTCGATGTCATCGGCACGAACCTCATCCCCGGCAACAGCCAAAACCTCGTCGGCATGGTCGCACTCCCAGAGGCAATCTTGGTTGCCTTCTCACCTGTTCAGCCATCCCCAGGTGTCCGCGCAAACCTCACCGCCTACGAAGTGGCAGTCGATCCAGAGACCGGCCTCACCATCGAATACCGCGCATGGGGCGACCCTGACACCGACACCGAGAAGCAAGTGCTCGAAGTCAACTACGGCTTCGCCCTGGGCCACGCCGCCGCCCTCAAGCGCATCGTCTCGGCCTAAGCCACATGCGCCTCGCAATCACGCTAAATCGCACCGGCGACACTTGGCAGGTCAAGCACCTGCCAAGTGTCCCGCTCGGCGAGCAGCTTGCAGACTTCAAGGCCAAGCAAGTGGCCGGCGAATTCACCGCAGAGGAAACGCTCGTTGTATCGCTTAACGATACTCTTAAGCGCCACGCGAAGAAGCCATCCGCCGCACCTGCTCCAGTCGAAGTCGAACAGTCACCCAAAAAGAAAAAATAACCCGCTGCGCTCTCTGCGCCTCCTGGCATCAACGCCCGCCGGACCTAATCCGGTGGGCGTTTTCTTTTGACACATCCGCTCTGGCATGTCGCCCGCGCAAAAAGACCATCTGGAAAACCTCGCCGCCACTGCGCGCAATACGCTCCTCGGCAAGCCTGCCACATTTCGCGGGCAGTCGATCAAGGTCGGCCTGTCTGCCATCGCCATCGGGCTTGATCTCGAAACCGGCGGCCTGCGCCAAGGCGGCGAGTTCACCGCGCGCTTTCTTGCATCGGCCCTGCAATCCGCTCCGCGCCGTGGCGAGCAGATATTGGTGGATGGCAAGACCTACACGATCCACTCCGTGCGCGAGCAGACCGGCACGCCGTTTGAGCATGTCGCCACCATCGTCCCCGGCTCCGCTTTATGAACGCTGCGATCGAAACATCCCTCCGCGAGTGGCTCCTCTCAACCGTCCCATTCGCCGACTCCTCGATCCACACCGGCCAATCCGCCGAGACCATCCCCGGAGACCAGCCCGTTGTCTTTTGCGCCTGCGAGACCGTCGAGCCGGTCGCCATGGGCTATTTCAAGTTTACGGCACAGCTCATCATCAGCACGCCGTGCGTGATCGAGGAGTCCTTGCCGACGCATCTGGCGCTTTCGGATGCGCTCAAGGCCGAACTCTACGACATCGCGCCGCTCGTGGATTTCCTGCCCGCATCCATGCACCTCGCCGGGGTGACGCTGAATGCCTTTGGCCAATCTCAGGCCAGTGAGCGCTGGCTCACGACGGCCGAGATCGTCCTCGGGGTCATAGAAATTTGACACGCCACTTTTTGCGTAACCCGAAAAAACCATGGCACTCTCACTTTACCGCTCCACTCCCGTCGCTAATGCCTTCTACGGCACGCCGGATGTCTCTGGCCTCATCGTCGAATCCTTCTCGGTGTCAGAAACGACATCACCAACTGAACAAAAAGACGACCTTGGAAATATCATCGCAGTGGCGGTGCCTGATCCGATCATGGAAATCAGTATCGAAGGTCTCCGCACCGGCACTTTCTCACAGACCGTTGGCGGCCTGCTCTCAGTCACCATGCCAGCGGGAGTCACCCTCGGAGCGACGACTATTGTGACCGGCATGACAAGGAATTTTGCCTCCGAGCAGTTCGAAAAAATCTCCGTAGCCGCCCGCTCCTACAAGACCACGATGACCGCTGGAGTAGCAACTTAATTCTCCACCTCCTCGCCGGGGCGGCTGCGTAGCGGCTCCCCGGCAGGCCCACCACGACAAATTACGACAAATCCATGACAGCTATTTTTTCTACCCGCGACCTCAAGCTCGCGTCGATACTCACCACCCTCGGTTTTGAGTTCGAGAACGCCGCCACTCCTGCCACCCGCATCAAGCGCGAATCCGGTGAGGAGTCCACCGTCTTCCACTTCCTGGCGAATCATCCCACGAACGGACAGGCCGCCGATGAGGTCATGCGCGCCTTTGCTGCCGGTGAGGACTACATCGCCGCGCATCAGGACGAGCCACTCGCCTACATGCTCGCCGTGCTACGCAACCGCGATGAACTCGTCTCCGTGGTTAAGCAGACGCCTCGCCAAGTCGTCTTCGAGCGAAACGGCAAAATCATTTCCATCAGCGAGAACGCGACAGAAGCGGACAAGAAGCGCTTTGCAAAATTCATGTGATCCCCAGATCGCCAACGAAAAACCCAACGAAAGACCCAATGAAAAAAACACCCGAATCCACCGAATACGAAACCGACGACGAAGCCCTCCGCGAAGCCGCATTCCGCGACGGCCCACGCAATGCTGGGAAATGGAAACTCCGCCCGTGCGTTCCCGCAACGATCAGCATTATTCGCTCCAACATGCTCGAGAAGCGTGACGAGTTCTGGTTTGTCGGCGCATTTGCTTTCGTGCACATCGCACCGATCGATGATGTCATCTCGGTGGATAACGACCCTATCGCTTTCAATAAAGCCGTGCGCCGCTGGCAGCTCGAGAACCTCACCACGCTCGAGGAGCAGAACGAACTCTCCGCACTCGTCTCCGCAGCCTGGGAACGCGTGAACGCCGCTGAGACGAAGGCCAAGCACGCATCCACCGGAAGCACCGAGTCGGGAAAGTAGCATCCCCCAACTGGCTCGCCTCCTATGTTTACAGACTCGCCAGTGTCACCGGTTGGGGGTTCCACGCCTGCATGTGGGAAGTCCCGTATGCTGCCGGGTTGCAAATCTTGGACGCCGATTCATTCAGTCGCGGCATTCCTCGCGTTTACCTGCGCGACAATCCGCAGGCGGATTTTGACTCGGTCGCTGCAATAGACGCCGTGCTTGAAAAAATAAAATGAGCTTATCCGTAGAGATTGAGACCACCGGACTGGAAGATATGTTTCGCTTCTATGGCGAGGTGAAGCAAAAGACCCTTCCAGAAACTCTACGCATCCACGCGCGTCTCCTCTGCGTGGAGTTAGCCAGGCGCACTCAGCCTTTCGGGAACGACCAGAAGGTGGGCGAAAAGGCAATCGCCCGCGATTTGCTTGGAGGCAAAAAGCGATACGGCATCTTTGCTCCGATCACTGATTTCATGGCCAAAAATGCGGAGCGATACCCGAGCGGAAACATCCGGCTTTTTGTAAAAAAAGATGGGACTATTTACGGATCAGACAATGCCCATTTTCGACAATTCGCCACGGCAGGATCAATGCGGGCAATCCATAAAAAAGCATTTCAAAACGGGGCAATGTCTTCGGCTGGCTCATCGACGCGAGACATCGGGCGGTGGAAATTTATCGACAAGTATTTTGTGCCGGGAAGCACGCTCGATGACTATGTGAAGTCGCAGCAGGAAAAGACAGGCTTGGCAAAATCCGGCTGGGCGGATTGCGCGAAAAAGCTGAAATCCCCAGTAAAAGGCAGTGCCACTCGCGGCATCCCAAAGTGGGTTACTCGGCACCTAAGCGATTATGGCTTTGGTCGCGTCGAAGACATGGCCGATGACCAAAAGAACCCTCGCATTACTCTCACCAACACCTGCCGGTATGCCGACAAGGTATGCCGTGAGAGTGAACGGGATGTGGCTGTGCTTATCGTCGTAAACAAAATGATCAAGCAACTGGCCAACATCATGCGCTACGAGCGCAAACAACTTCAGAAAGCCGCTTAATCTATGGCCGACGCAACAGTAACATTCGCCGCAAAAGACTTGAACCTCGGGTCCACGATCGACAAGCTCAAGAAGGAACTCGGATCCACCCAAGCCGCCGCCAAAGACGCCTCCAAAGGCTTCGATATGTCTTTCGGCAAGATCGGCCTTGCCGCCGGCGTGGCAGGTGCCGCCGTAAAAGTCGGCATGATGGCCGTGGAGGCAGCGACAGCTTCCGCCGCCGCAGTGGTGGCAGGGTTCGGCCAAGCGATTGACTTGGGCGGTGAGCTAACGGATCTCTCATCGCGGACAGGCGAGACATCGGGTAACCTTCTCGTGCTGCAACGGGCTTTTGAAAATACAGGCGTCGGTGCCGACAAGGTCGGGCCAAGCATCAACAAGCTCCAAAAATTCATGGCAGAGGCAGCCGCAGGTGGAGCAGAACAATCCGCCACGCTCACCGCTCTCGGCCTTTCCATGACCGACCTCGCAGGCAAGACGCCAAGCGAGCAGATGCAAGTGCTGGCTAAAAAAATCGCTGGCATTTCCGACCCTGCCGAACGCGCCCGCGCAGCGATGGAAGTCTTCGGCAAAAGCGGCGGCGAACTCCTGCCGCTCCTCAATAATTTCAGCGGCGAACTGGACGGCGCCCGCGATCAACTCGGCAGCCTGCCGGATGTCATGAATCGCAGCGCGCGAACCCTTGACGACCTAGGCGACAATCTTTCTGCCATAGCCTCCAAGACGACTGAGTTTGCAGCGGGATTTATCGAGGCAGCTCTTCCCGCGCTCAACTCATTTACCTCAGCCTTGAGCGGTATCGATGCCGCCGGATGGGGTCAGGCACTCATGAAGCAAGTCATGAGTGTGGCAGATTTCCTCATAGGAGCCTTTAAAGCGCCCATGCCAGCGATTGAGGCTATCGGGCTGGCGCTCATCGCTGGCGTGAAGACGGCCGGTAACAACTATCTGAACTCGCTTATCGACGCGGGTAATTTCTTGCGCGCCTTCTTTTCATCCGACTTACCAGGACTCATCGCCGGACAACTGGGCAATTCGCTCATAAAGATGGTAGTCGATTTTTCCAAGTTCTTTGTCGATAGCATCAATTCAGTAGTGAAAGGTTTCGAGAAATTCTTTGGCACTGCGATTGAGAGCGTTGTCGGCTTTTTCTCATCCAGCTTCAATCGCATCGTCAATGCCTTCGCGGCAGATTTCCAGAATGCGATGTCGGATCCTATCGGTTTTGTCACAGGGAAATTTGATTCCGCCCTAGCCGCCGTAAATAAAAACGGCGGGCTTACATTTAAAACCTCATTTGATGCAGCAGGAGGCAGCGTGCTGGACAAGATCAGCGCTGGGCTTGGCGCAACGAGCGACATGTATGGTGAGCGGTTGAAAGACGGCACAGCGGCAATCCAAGGCGAATTTGAAAAGGTGGTCGGCGGCTTTGAAAAGAGCGACCGAGATATCTTTGGAGCGAAGGAGAGTTTTTCCCAAGCGGCTGATAAATTCAAAGAAGTCGAAAGTATCGGATCTAAGCTCCGCGAAGATTTTGAGAAGTCAGCAGAAGCGGCCGGCGGGGCGGCAAAGAACACCAGCGCGGCAGCCGACGAAGCCGACAGCGTGGCCACCTCATTCAACAAGGCCGAAGGTTCGGCAAAGAAAATGAAAGATGATCTTTCAACTTCAGCCAAGCTCCTCAAGGACATAACCGATGCCGAGTCCAAAAACTCGGTGGATAAAGGCGGAAAGTTGGAAAAGCAAGTGCAAGACCAGATTTCAAAAAAAGACTTTGGCGGTGCACGAGTTACAGCCAACAAGATCGCGCAGAACGAGATCGAGCAAAGCATTCGCGGCACAGGTAAAAACATGGACCGCCGAAGCATGGCCGACATCGGCAAGGATTTCGGACTGCGCCAGCAACTCGGCGAAAACTCTAGGGATTTCACCGCTCGCGTAAAAGATGTGCGCGAAGGCCGTGCGATTGCTGATAAATTTGGCGGCTCCAAGCCACTGCCAGACACGAAATCCGTCGACAAACCTGGCCAAGACGGGTCGAAGACGCCTGATAAAAATGACAAAGATAGCCCAAAAAACACGCTGGATTCCCTCGTGGGCGAAATAAAAAAACTCCTCGAAAAAATCGAACCTCGTCTGCCGGTCGCAGCCCTCACCGCATAACCCATGACACTCTACGGCACATTCCCTCTCCTCGTTCCCGGCTCCACGGAATCCCAATCGGTCTACGGTTTGAAAAAAATAAGCGGCACGATTTTATTCAAAGCTGGAGAGGAAGCCGCTGCGCTTACTTTAGCCGAAGAAAGTGGATCGGTTTTCCCAGACCCGCAGGTGCGCACGACAGATATGGGCCTGCTGGAAATGAGCTTCGACGCCTACACGGACACCGGAGCGACATCGGGCGTCTTCGGCACTGAGGTGCTGAATCTTTCTAAATCTTTTGAGTCCACGATCACGCAGGCTGTGGGCAACAACCCGCCAGCGCCGATCACCTACAACTGGACCGTGACGGAAATCTGGATCGCGGATTCTTTCACCGAGCGCAAGGTGCTGGCGGCAACTCTCGGCAGTGTGTTTTTAACCGTGTCGCAAAATTCACTGAACAGACGCATGCTCAAGCGCATCACCACTGGCAAGAGGCCAAGCGGCGGAGCGAGCAGCCTGTCTATCACTTGGGCGACGCAAGTCTCCAGCGTGACGCGCCGGAATTTCGGCAGTTTTGATGAGGTCGATATCGTGAGTTCTCTCAAAGCAGAAATAGTATGACGCAGCCACCCGTCAGCTTCTCAGAAAAGGCCAGCGCTTCGAAGAGTGGTGCGGGAGGCTACCCGATCCAGATTTCGGCAAAGGATCTCGATGCAAACTTCACCTACGCCACTCTCGATGTTTCCGACACCTCGCCACAAGGTGATCAACAGCCGTTTTCGGTGGATGAATTCACAGGCCCAGGCGGCCACACGCAGCGGCGGCTTATTTTTCAGCCAGCCGCACCGTCGAAGGATGCCGTCTTTGCCGTAGTCGGCGGTGCTCTTGCTTGGCTGCAAGTGCCAGACTCGGGAACTTATGTGCTCGGTGCGGTAGATGGCGCGCTTGCATGGGTGGCAACGGAGGAGTGCTGATATGACGCTCGGGCGCTCCACCTCTGGCGCGATTAAGGTCAAGACCGATGCCGTTCTCCGGGCGGTGTCGTGTGGGTGCTGCGAGACGGTGCAGTTGACTGTGAAATACTCATGGGAAGGGACAGGGCAGAGGGATTTGGACACGCAGACAGCGGCATTCGGTGAATCCGTGGGCTTTGGCTGCGGTGGGAGCGGCACCTATGTGCAATGGATAGGCGGGGACAACACCGGACAGGATGCAGTGGAGCAGGTGGATATCCGCGTGGAGGATGCCCGTCGCGATGGGCTTTGGTCCTCGAGCTACAATATCGATGCTTTTGCTGGTTGGTATGAGCCAGCAGGTGGGAGCGGTAACGCTCTACTTATTGTCGATTTTAAAGGCAGCACCAAGACCAAGTCTATTTCGCCAGGGCAACAGAGCGGCTGCGCTTCTACGCAGGTCGCCACCATCACCGTTTATTCAACAAGGCAAGATGACGGTTCATATTTTGAAATCCTGTAATTTTTCCACAAATTCAAAATGTGATCTTGGTTATCATGGCGGGCAACCTCACGCAGGGAACTGTCGCGCATGTATAAACGCAGGGGAGAATACGCCGGAACATTCCGCCGAGCTTGCCGCTCGCGCAGAGCGCGCGCACCCGGCAGCAGCGCGTCGAGTGAGTGGTTGCTGTGACTCGGCAAAAAACTACCAAGTCGAATAGTTTGACACCCCGCCAGCAGTAGCCCGCCATGCGTATTTACCTCGATCTCGACTCTCGCCGACTGCTCACCACGCCCACGCGGCCGCTCTCACTGCTGGAATTCAAGCGCCGCGACAACGACAGCATCGAGCTTCAATTCCTCCGCGATGCCGTTGTTCAGCAACTCCCCGCAGGCACGACAGCCCGCGTCGGAATCAAGCCGGATGGCAATTACAACGCGCCTTTCTTGGCAGTCACGACGCTCACGCAATCCGGCACCGGCACGGCCACGGTCTACAGCGGCGAGCTAAACCTCCACACCACAGCAATGGCCACGGCATTCGCTGGCGAGCCGGTTACCCTCCCGGCAATGCTCGAAGTCGAGTGGGTGACGGGTGATGTCGTGTCTTCCTCCAAGACGCTGCCGACCACACTGCACAACGATGTCATCCGAGGCGATGAGGGCCAGCCGGTCTCGCTGCCGATCTTCTACTCGGCCGCAACCAGCGACTTTAAAGCGACTCAGGCTCAGGCAGAGGCAGGCACGGACAACTTGACATGGATGACGCCTCTCCGCACCGCGCAGGCCATCGAGGCTCTGGGTGGCGGCGGCGTGTCCTCGTGGAACGACCTCACTGACAAACCTAGCACTTTTGCGCCTAGCACGCACACGCATCCTCTCTCGCAACTCACACAATCGAGCGCGACGACCGGCCAAGTCGCCACTTGGAACGGCACGGCATGGGTGCCGCAGACTGCCAGCGCAGGAGTCACGAGCTACGCCAACCTCACGAATGTTCCCAGCACATTTCCGCCCGCTTCACACAACCATTCTGCCGCCGAAATCACGAGCGGCACGCTGGATCTTGCTCGTATCCCGACAGGCACGACGAGTATCACAGTGGCTTTAGGCAACGACTCTCGCTTTTCTGATGCCCGCACACCGACCACGCACGTCCACGGGAACATAACCAACGCCGGGGCCATCGGAACCACTGCTAGCCTTCCCGTCATAACAGGCGCAAGTGGTGTGCTTCAAGCAGGCTCATTCGGCACAACTGCCGGGACATTCTGCCAAGGCAACGACTCGCGCCTGCTGACACTCACTGGCGGAATCACGGCAATCGCGGTGGTTTCAGCGATGCCAGCAACGCCAAACGCAAGCACGCTCTATATCGTCACAGCATGAGCTTGCCGATCATCACGGCCGGTCAGAGCTTTTCGGGTAAGGTGGGCGGTTTTTTTACTGCGACCACTCCGGCTCTGGATGGCTCAGCGCAAGTCACCTCGTGGAGTGCTACGGGTTTGCCGCAAGGGTTAAGTCAAAATCCCAGCACGGGCGCGATTTCGGGCTTTCCTACCGCAAAAGGTTCATTCACTGCATCATTCACTGCTACCAACAGCAGCGGAACAAGCGCGCCGACGAGTATCGCTTTCTCGATCGCGGATGGAGTGCCGATAATTACCGCGGGTCAGAGTGCATCAGGATCCCCAGGCACAGCGTTTAATACGACATTTTCTCTCACCGATAGCACGAATCGTCCAGTCACAAGCTGGGAGGCGTTGAGCCATTTGATTGAGGGTGATATATTCATTCTTGGGCTGCCAAGCTGGGCTACGATCGATCCGAGCACGGGAGCGATCACAGGCACGCCGCAAGATATAGGATCCATAATTCTCACACTTCGCGCCACGGGGCCTGGCGGCACTGATACGAAGGAGGTGACGATTGCGATCGCTGTGAGTCCACCGATCTTTGCCGGAGCCATTCGAGCTATTTCCATCTATGCCGGGGCGACCCAAGCCAAGGCTCTCTATTACGGCAGCCGTTTACTTTGGAATGCGGCTGATCCGTCAACCCTGCTAAATAACATCCTGGCATTTTACAAACTGAACGATGACGGAACCGGTGGGCTTTCACTTTCAGACAGCAGCGGAAACAACTGCACTCTTACTAATTCAAATTCGGTGTCATTGAGCACCGGAGCTATTCAAGGCGCAGCATTGTTTGCTGGCACCGGCCATTATTTAAGTGCATCAATATCATTTAATCCCGCGCAGCCATACACTATTTCCATGTGGGTAAATGTCGCCACTTTGAGAAATTACTTTTCACTTTTTGCTGGCTCTGCGGCTGGGACGCTGAACATCCACGGCGACTCATCTGGCGGCCTGTCGTGGAACAACGGCGCGTCTGGAGATTTTTCGCAGTCTGCTTTTTTCACTGCAAACCAATGGATTCATTGCGTCTTTTTGCGCGGCAGTGCAAACGCGATGAGCATCTACAAAAACGGAACACTTGTAAAATCAGCCACAGGCTCGACGAACTACAGCCCAATAACGCAGGTTGATATCGGTAATGTCAGGCACATGGGGGGCTTTGAATTTTCAGGCAGAATAGACGCCCTTGGTGTCTGGAACCGCGCCCTCACCACTGCCGAAATCGCGAAACTTTATAAGTCTGGAACAGGATTTGAGTTTTAGCATTCCGCCTACTTCCCTCCCCTTCCGTCCCGCTCCTAGTGCGGTGATTTGACAACATGCCGCAGGCAGCGGCATGAAACTCTTCATCGACCTCACCACCCGGCGGTTCGTCCGCAGCGCAGCGTCCTCTGTGGCCTTGCCCGCGCTCGTGCTCAAGCGCCGAGATGTCATGCCGGTGGAGGTCATCTTCGTGCAGCGCGGAGCAGCAGTCGCCACGCCAGCAGGGACCAGCATCCGCGTGGCGCTCAAGAGCAAATTTTCTGACGCTAATTTCTTGGCACTCGCCGACAGCGGCACGCTTGATCTCTACACCACGGCCGTGGAAGACCTCTTTCCCGGCAGCACCGCCAGCGCGGATGCGCTGCTCGAGGTGCGCTACGCACGCACGGGCGAGGCTACTCGCACGGCCACGCTCCAGGTGGAAATTCAAAACAGCGTTATCTTGGGCAACGAGGCCACGCCTGCCGTAGTGCCAGACGGAAAAGCTACGCAAGCCGAAGCCACCGCAGGCACCTCGAATGAAAAATGGATGACCCCCCTGCGGACCGCGCAAGCCATCGCGCAACTCGCCCCTCCGCCGACTTGGGCCAGCGTGCTGAACAAGCCTGCCACTTTTCCGGCGACTGCCCACACGCACCTTAAGAGCGAGATCACCGGCCTCGATGCCGACCTCGCCACTCTTGCAACCGCCGACACCTCGCTCGGCCAGCGAATCGATTTCCTCGCCGCGAATCTGGACCCTGCCGCGCTCGACTCTATCGCCGAAGCAGCCGCCAGCATCGGCAGCTTGCAGACCCAGATTAACGGCAAGGCTGCAAGCGTCCACACCCACACCATTGCGGACACCACTGGCCTCCAAACCGCGCTTGCAGGCAAGCAGCCTCTCGGTAGCTACGCAACCGCCGCGCAAGGTGCCAAGGCCGACACCGCGTCTCAGCCGGGCCACAAGCACAGCGCAAACGACGTAACTACCACAGCCCTGATCGCTCGCAATTTTTGGGAAGGTGAAACGGCAGTTTTTTACCGCGAGCCATTTGTAATCCACAACGGACAACCGTTTTTTCGAGCAGAGCCAGACTTTACACTTTGGTATGACTCCGGCACGGCGTGCTGGAATATCAGTAACGGCCAACCATTCACGCAGAACGTCGTGCAATCGAGCGACGAAGCTAATGGTCTCATGCCGCACCTCGTTCCGTGGGGGTTCGATCTAGACCTTTGCAATGTAGGTGAGCTGACCGATGACCTGCGCGCGACCTTTGCCACGGTCAATCACCAGCACCCAGCAAATACAATTACAGGTCTCTCAACTTTTGTTGCAGACAATGCCCCCGGCCTTTCGATCACCACGACCACTCACATTGCGAACGGCCTCACCGACACCTACTCCGTGAGCGGCCTCTCTAGCGCCAACCCATCTCATGTCCTTGTCTCGCTGAACGGCGTTACGCAGTCACCCGGCACCGACTACATGGTGAATCTGGCAACGGGGAAAATCATCTTCGACGACTATCCAGCAAACGGACAACAGATCGTCTTCACCGCCCTCGGCCTCCGCAGCGTGCAGCGTCCACTCGATCCGACTCTCTACATTTACGCATTCGACCAGTCCACCAACGGCCTCACCACCTACAGCGGGCGCCTGCTCAATGCCAACCGACCTGCCGCGCCAGCACTGCCAGAGACCGCGAGCACTTGGACAATTAAACGCAGCACACTCACCGCCGCCGGGCGAGTGCTTTCAACCGCCTCGGCCGTCGGCTCGTGGACTAACCGGGAGACTCTCGCATACCAATGACAACGATTACCGAGAGCAACCTCAGCCAGCAACTCGATCTCTCGAGCTTCGACCTAACCCTGCCAGGCATCGTCGTCGAATACCCAACACGCTCCGCCTTCCCGAGCGTCGGAAAAGCCGACCGCCTCTACATGGCAATGGACGAAGGCATGCCCTACCGCTGGTCGCCCTCCGCGAGCTCCTACGCCCTCATGATCCCGGTCATCGATGCCGGCAATTTTTGACACTCACCCCACCACGAACAGCCAAAACCAAAACCACCAACACCACCTAATTAGTCATGCCTAATCCTATCATTCGCATCAAGCGCGGTTCCGGTTCTCCGGTGTCGCTTCAAGTCGGGGAAGTCGCCTTCGACTCCACAAATAAGTCATTTTTCATCGGCACAGCCGAAGGCGTTCTCCCGATCGCGGGCGAGCACATCTTCGCAAAGAAGACCTTCGTTAGCGATGCAGTAGCAGCCGAGGCTTCGCTTCGCTCCGCAGCGGATTCCACCCTCACGACAAACCTCAATAGCGAGATCAGCCGCGCCACAGCCGCTGAAGGCGTCATCGCAGCCAACCTCGCTCAAGAAATCATCGACCGCGCCGCCGCGATCAGCTCAGAAGCTTCCGCTCGTAGCTCGGCAGACACGACCCTTGACGGCAAGATCACGACTGAAAAAGGCCGCATCGATGCGATCCTATCTGCTTCCCAGGCCGACAAAGACAGCTTCGCCGAGATCGTCAGCTTGATCAACAGCGTGGATGCCACGAACGACACAGCCTTCGCCGGTTATGTGACCAGCAACAACGCCGCGCTCGCAGCCGAAGTCACGAACCGCACCAGTGCCGACACCGCCCTCGGTGGCCGCATCGACACCGTCGAGTCCGCCGCGACAGCCCTTGCCACCCGAGTCACCGCAGCCGAGGCCGACATCAACACCGAAGAGTCTGCCCGCGCAGCCGCCGACACGACCCTTCAGTCGAACATCACCGCCGAAGCGAGCGCCCGCTCCAGCGCTGACACGACTCTGCAATCGAACATCACCGCTGAAGCCACCACCCGCGCTTCTGCCGACACCAGCTTGCAGACCAACATCACAAGCGAGGCAACAGCCCGCGCCAGTGCAGACGACGCGCTCGACGCTCGCCTGGATAGCCTCGAGGCCAGTATCGACGGCGGCACCTACTAAGCACCGCAACCACTCCCCGGCGGGGCGCTCCATAGCGCCTCGCCAAGCGGGGGAGTTTAAAATTTCCGCTGAATAAAAAAGGCCCATGCCAAATCCAACCATTATCCCGAAAAAGTCGGTCCAAGCCTCAGCCATACCGACCACCGCGCAGCTCGCCCTCGGCGAAATCTGCGTGAACCACGCCGACCGCCGCATCTACAGCCGCAACCCGTCCACCGGCGAAGTCTATAAACTAGCAGGCACCAAAGACGCACCCGATCGCGTCTGGGCCTTCGACCTCTCAAGCGACGGCACCACTACCTACCTCGGCTTTCTCCTTTACTCGGAATTCCCCAACACCGGCAGCGTCTATGACGCCGAAGGATGGGAGATCGTCCGTACCACTTTTAACTCCGCAGGCACAACCTCCACCGAAGCCAGCGCCACCGGCGCGTGGTCTTCCAAAGAAACTCTTACTTACTCATAATATGCAAGCTACCAACCCAATTCAAATCGACGGCAAACAATACCCGAAATACTCGCTCAACCTCGCCATTAACGGCAAATACAACGCAGACGGCAGCACAGACGCCAGCATCGCCGCCCGCTTCATCCCGACTCGCTTGGTCGAGGGCGGCGAGCCAGAGCAGGCGCAAGAGCAGTCTGTGAACCTCGCCCTCGGTAGCCTCTCCGGTTCCGACGAACCCACTCTCACCGCCGTCGCTGAAATCTCGGCGGCCTTGCAAAAATTCATCATCTCGAAAGGTCTCTAATCATGGCTAACTATCGCGCGATCGCATCTGGCAACTGGTCAGCAGGAGCAACTTGGGCAGGCGGAGCAGTGCCTCCAAATGGGCAAGGTCACAATATCTATTCCAACACTTTCACGGTCACCATCGACACCAATGTCGATGTCGCGGTTATCACAAATGCAGCCTTCGCTGGCACTTTTGTTGGTGGTGGCACAGCAGCAATGGGAGGATATTTTGAGCTTGCAAATGGCGTAACACTTACTGGAAATGTTATTCGAGGAAGCAGTGTAACCCATGCGTTCACGCTTCTTATTAGCGCATCAAATTCCGCTAACATAGTTGGAAATATATCTTCGCAATCTGGAATCTCTGGAGGAGGAAATTCAAGCTGCTTTCAAATTAACACATCTGGAACAGTCAATATTACCGGAAATGTAACGGGGGGTGATATTGCTCAATCAGCCGGAATATTTACCGCTTCTCTTGCTACAATTAACATAACAGGAAATGTCACTGCTGGTAGTGGAGGTAATTCGAGCAACGCATGGGCCAGAGGAATTCAATCAACAGGGTTAGGGTATATAAATGTAACTGGAAGCGTTTCTGGTGGAACTTTAAACACAGGACAAATTGGTATACAACACGGCAACGGAAATTTATCCGTGGTTGGAAGTGTTACGGCAGGGAATACATTAGGGTCTCATGGAATATCGACAGGATCGGGGAATATAAACATCGTTGGCAATATTACTGCAACAAATACAGCAAATGGCGTGTTAGCAACTGGTAATGCAAATACGATTTTTTCTGGAAATTTTATTGCAAGTGCAAATGGAACCGCTGCAATTTATTGCCCTCAATATCGAGTATCACCAACTCCGCTCAACGCTCGCACACGATATGCCGCAAACGGTAGCGGAAGTTATGTGGATATGTTCACAGCCGACAACAACTTCGGCCAAGCCAATCCGACTGATGTCCGCTCTGGCGTGAGCTACGCCAGCGGCAACCTCACCGGCCGCCTTACCGTCCCCGCTCGCGGCTCGGTGGCGTTGAGCGTCAACTACGGCCCCTTGATGCCATTCACGGCAACCCGCAGCGGCACTACCGCTACGGCAACGATGGCTTACAGCTACCCGCTTGTCGTCGGCGATGAGTTTACCGTGACCGGCGCATCAAACGCCGAATGGAACGGCAGCTACACGGTCGCATCGGTTGTGAGCGGAACATCAGTCACATTTACCGTCCCTGACACGCACAGCGCCATTGCAGGCACAGGCGCTCTCATGCAAACCACAGGCACAGCGGTCCTCGATCCCGCAGCCGTGGCCACCGCAGTCTGGGGAGCGGCAACGCGCACGCTCACAGCAGGCGGGGGCATCAGCGCCTCGGATGTCTGGGACTATGCGACTCGCACGCTCACGACATCAAGCGGCCCAACAGCAGTCGAGATCCGGCAGGAGATGGATAGCAACAGCACGAAGCTCGCCAACCTCGACGCCACGGTCAGCAGCCGCCTCGCGCCATCCGGCACGCTGGCAGTCGTCACGACATTGACCAACGCGCCAACCGTGCCATCAGCCGCCTCTATTGCCACCCAAGTCCGCACGGAGTTGGCAACAGAACTGGCTCGCGTGGATGCCTCCGTGAGCAGCCGCATGGCCGCAAGCGAAGCATCGAAGCTCGATGCGGTGAAGGCTAAGACAGACGCCTTGATCCCGGAAAGATTGGCGAATGTAGCGACGACCGCGATCGTGGGTAATCTCATCGCCCAGGCGAACAGCTAATGAGCGAGAGCGTCACCAAAGTGCTCGACATGGCATCCCGGTGGGTCACTCCCATCGGGATACTTGTGGTCATAATTTTGCAAAGCCAATTCGTGTCCCGCAGTGAGTTTGAAGCAGCCTCCGAAAAACTCAGCGGGCGCGTTGAAAAAATTGAGGCCGTCTTGATTCGGATGGAGGCCAACGCCGAAACCGACAAGCGCCACGACATTCTCCTCGCAGACCACGAAGGCAGGCTGAGAGCCATCGAGCGCCGATGACCTGGGACATTCCAGCCATGGTCAAAACCGGCCTCGAGATACTCGATAAAGTCGTGCCGGACACCGAAGCCAAGCGAAAGGCACAAGAAGCCTGGCAGCTTCGCGTGCTGGAAATAGCAGCCCAAGAAGCCACTCAGCAATCCGCAACAAATACAGCCGAAGCCAACCATCCCTCCCTCTTCGTTTCGGGGTGGCGTCCTTTCGTGGGATGGGCCTGCGGGTTCGCCTTTGCGTGGATCTGTTTCGGCCAGCCGCTCTTCTCGTGGGTCTATGTTCTGACAACCAATCAACCCGCTCCCGTTGTCGAACTCCCGACCGAAATGTTGATGACAACCCTCTTGGGAATGCTCGGACTCGGCACTCTCCGAACCCTTGAAAAAATCAGGGGAGTAAACGCAAAATGACCCTCGACGAACGCAGCGAACGCAACCTCGCTACTCTCCACCCGGACCTGCACCACCGCGCGGTCACATTCGTCGCCGCCGCCAAGAGCCTCGCCGCCCAGCGCGGCCTCGATGTTAAGTGCATATGCGGCCTACGCTCCTTCGACGAGCAGGCCGCACTCTACGCCAAGGGCCGCACAGTTCCCGGCAAGATCGTCACCAAGGCTCCAGCAGGCCACAGCATGCACAATTTCGGCCTCGCAATCGATCTCGGCGTCTTTTCAAAGGACGGCAAAACCTACCACGGCGACCATCCTTTATACCGCGAACTCGGCCCCCTCGGCGAAAGCCTCGGCTTCGAGTGGGGAGGCCGCTGGAAATTCAACGACGAGCCGCACTACCAATTCCGGCCGCCATGGTCCACCAACATGACCGAACGCGAACTCCTCGCCAGTCTGCGCCAGCGCGTGGCCGACCGCATCGACATCCTAGCCTAATCTTTTGACAAAACAGCCAAGGCTGTGAGCCGCAAGCCCAAAGCCACCGCACCGGCAGACCGCGCTGCAATCGTCGACAAAATCCGACAACTCGCCGCCGACCATTTCGATTGCGGGCTTGTCGTTTTTTCATGGGAGGAAGGCGGCGAGACCTTCCACATGGAAACCCACTTCGGCAACCGCTACGCCGTCGAATCCCTCTCCGAAAAAACCACGGAACTCCTCTTCCCATTCGAGGACGAAGAGGACGAAGAAGCCGAAGCATGACAGCAAGCATCACATTCAACCTCCCTCAAGAAGCGCCCGAGCACATGGCCGCTGTGAAAGGACTCGATACCATCCTGCTGCTGGACGATCTCATTAACGAAATCCGCTCATTCCTCAAACACGAATGCGGCCAATTTAAATCTTGGCGCAACGAAGAAGGCGTCGAATGCACCGCATGCCCGGAGACCCTCGAAAAAGTCCGAAGCCTCATTTGGGAAATGCGCCAAGCCCGCGAAATCCCTGACCTACCATGACACCGATTAAAAAATGGAAGCGATGGATGGCCGTCGGATGCTCGCACGGCGATCAGATCGACGAAGAAGCCCGCAAGGCCGTTCTAACATTTAAGGAACGCTGGAAGCCTGACCCCTCTGCCACATTTCACTTGGGTGATTTTTTGGACTTAGCAGCGTTCCGCACCGGAGCCGTCAACGACCCCAACTCTTCCGACCGAGCCGCCAGCGTGAGTGACGATCTCAGCGCGGGAATTGACTTCCTCCACGAACTCCGACCGCAGCACATCCTATTTGGCAACCACGAAGCCCGCCTCTACAAGCTCGCCGCCTCGCCAAACGCGCTTGCAGCGCACGCCAGCACGCTCACCATCCAAGCCATCGAAGACGCCGCAAAAAAGCTCAAGGCGAAAGTTTATCCTTATCACATCCGAAGCTATGCCCAACTCGGAGGAACGAAATTCCTGCATGGCTACATGTTCAACGTCCAAGCGATCAGGGACCACGCCGAGACCTACGGCAACTGTATCCTAGCCCATCTGCACCGAGTCGGCAGCGAACGCGCCCGCACGCTCGACGGAGCCACCGGCCACTGCACCGGCATGCTCGCCCGATTTGATATGGAGTATGCGTCCGCCCGCCGCGCGACGCTCGCATGGTCCCAAGGATTCGCCTACGGGCACTACTGCGACACCTCCCTCACCGTTAATTTATGCGAAAGAAAATCCGGACAACCGTGGCTTCTGCCAATATAACCGACGCCTGGGCGAAGGTTTTTGAAGACTCAAAAGTCGAAAACATCGAAGACCTGAAGCGCCAAGGCTGGCGGCATGTCTACGAACTTGCCGAGTCCTGCGGACGCGACCGCCAGTATATGCAACGGAAGCTCGAATCTGAAGTTCAAGCCGGAAGATTTGAGCGCAAAAGCGCCAGGGTTGTCCGCAAAACTCAGGTAAGACAGTTGTTGTTTTTTCGGCCCGTGTGAGACTTGCAACGCAACAACGGCGCAACGCTTTTGTAAGTTGTTGATTATTAGATACCATTCTTTGATTCGTAATCGATAGGTCACGAGTTCGAGTCTCGTCGTCGGCTCTCCTTCTAAAAGCCCGCAGATGCCCATATGGATTGGCTCTGCGGGCTTTTTCTTTGGCTGGGCAAAATTGGTTGAAAGTTGCTCCAAATGGGTGAAAATGCCATTATGGACGCAACGGACGCAACAGGCAGGAGTAAGCCGGTCATCACACTTCGCACGGCTACGGTGCGGGGAGAACAAAGGCATGTGGTTTTTTCACGGATTGCCGGGGTGGAGAATCGCACTTTTTTTAAGACCCGGTTGGAGGCTCGCATGGCTCATGATGCGCTTGTTGAAAAGCTGGAGACCGGAGGAACAGATGCTTTCAAGAAGTCCGCTGGCATGACCGTGGAAAAGGGCTGGCAGGAATTTCAACTGGTGCGGATGCCGAAGCTGAAAGAAGGAAACCACACTCGCCTCCTCAAATGGTGGTGGGGGCATTTCGTGCAGAAATACGGCGCTCTCGATTTGAATGACATCAAGCCCGTCCACATCGAGGCTTTCCTAACTCGCCCGGAGTGGAGCGGGACTACGGCAAATCAGGGCTTTGTTTACCTGCGTCTCGTATTTAACTGGCTGGTCCGCTACGAACTCGCAGCAGCAAATCCGGCGCTCAAGATCGACACGCCGAAGGCTGCACCAGAGCATCATTTGCTGACCGTGCCGGAGGTGAAGAAGCTTTTGAGCCTTACGAAAAAAAAGACTCGGCTCCGCGCATGGATCGTGCTGGGTCTTTTCGGCGGAATGCGCATCTCGGAGGTGTGGCGCTGCCGCCCGGAGCATATCGAGCAGACAGAGATTTTCGTGCCATTCCGAAAGTCCACCGACCCAAAACCGCGCCCTCGCTTTGTGCCGATTCTCCCGGCGCTAACAAGGAACCTGCCAAAAAAGTGGGATGAGTTAGGGGAGGACATCATCAAACGCGAGCGCACGGAGCTGGCGCACGCCATGGGCTGGCAGGAATGGCCGCAGAATTGCCTTAGACACACAGCGGCCTCGATGCACCGCGCCATGTGGCAAGACAGCGCGAAAACGGCTTATTTCCTTGGTCACTCATCCCCCCGCATGGTGGAGGATCGCTACGCCAGGGGAGTGAGGCAAAATGAGGCTAAGGCGTTTTGGGCGTTGTAAAACGCTAAATTAAAGCA
>Ga0247723_1000495_pt1 | contig 27203 bp, 31 predicted proteins | sample MSEWelMarce5H_FC_FD_189079 | JGI IMG/M metagenome (GOLD analysis project Ga0247723, IMG submission 189079) | Subsurface sediment microbial communities from gas well in West Virginia, United States - MSEEL Well Study Marcellus 5H_FC | ecosystem: Environmental > Terrestrial > Deep subsurface >... | reverse complement strand
GGGGTGTTATCCTTAAATTTGGACTAAGAAATATGGTGGATGTATATGTTAAAACCTTGCATGATTCGGATCCAAAGAAAGATTGGAATCCCCTGTATAAATTTGCAAATAGAATTGAATCCAGTGATTGGACAATGGACGGCCATGTATTGCTAGGTGGTCTGTCCAAAAAACCATCACTTGTTCTTTTTACCGAATTTGATAAAGAAACCCCAGAAGTGAAGTATAAAGCCTTTGAAAAATTCAATTAACTCTTCTTTTTACTGAACACGATAAGGATGAGACCGAGAAGAAGTACGCCAAATATGACGAGCTTCTGAGGCTCGGCAACCGACAGCCACTCCACAGGCTTTGGCAAACCGACCCCACGATCTGCGTTGGGTGGCACATCAGTCCGAGTCACTCGCAAGATAAATGAGTTATTCTCAGTGCCATTAAAATTCACTACGTTGCCGTTGATATCACGCCAAGTGACAGTCAGACGAGCAAGCTTACTGATGACCTGTGGATATTTGACAGAAATATTATAGTCGTTATTTTCCTTGAATGTCTTTATGGACCCTGATATAACATCGAGTGTAACTGGACCAAAGGCATGTGAGGCCTGTGTATTCACAAAAGTATTGCCAGTTATTTTTGATCCTAAATTCAGTTTCTGATTCCTGAGCTCTTCGATGTCGAGGAACAAAATTTCATTGGTGGTAAAGTCAGACACATTAGAAGACTTCAAATAGTACTTGCCAGTCAGGGTGGTGTTGGTTCCATAAACCAAATCTGTACCCGAAATTAGTGAAGCAGTCTGGACCACGCCCCTGGGCATCCCGAGCATGGTCGCCATCTCACCTGTAGTCACATTCATAGTGAAGGAACTAGCCGAGTAAAAGATATACTTGCCTTCACTAGTGCTGTAATACACGGAGAGACCAGTAGGGAAACGCCCAGTGCTGATGAGGTCGTTGGCCAGGGAAGAGGCGCTATAGAACCCCGGAGCCAGACTGAGGTTACTGGTTCCACCAAAGTTCAGGACGTTTGATCCCAAATTTAGGTTGTAAATTGAATTAGGAATCTTGGCACTGACCAAGTCTATCTGACTAATGTTTTTCAGTGGGTTAGTCAAATAGACCGAATAGGCATTCCCGAAAGGGAACACGTTGGAGTCCCTGATACGGGAATCTACGTAGATGTATTCCACGCTCATTAGTACTAACAGAGATTTAAGAAATAGTAATTGCACCCGACCCACTCATGACGCACGTGCCAGATGACCCCGTGACGTAAAAAGTGGCGATCTGAACCACATCCTGATTAGTCCCACCAGACGTCAAATTTCCAATTGAATTTACGACAAGCCTAAAATAGGTGTAGTAATCTGAGTTGGCGTATATAGTGAATGTCTTGGCCACACCCGCCGTCCATGTAGTCACGTTGGTCTGTGTGTCGAGTAAAGCCCAGGTAATCTCGTCATTAGATCCAAACAGATAGAAAGTACGAGGACTGCGGGTGGTTTCGAACCCAGACCTGCCTAATATCGTATATGAAGTAGAAACTATCGGAAATTGGTCTCTGAACTGTATCCAGTCGCCTTGGAACCCTGCAGTTGTGAATGGCCCTATATAAGAGCCGGTGCTTGCCGTGTAGCGCGAGACACCTGGGTCCCAGTAAGTGGCGTTGTTGCCATCAAAGGCCCTATATGTCGAATCGTTCCACCCGAGAGGAGTGTATTCGTCCTCAAGAGGGTCGTTTGTTCTTACAATGAATGGGTTGTCGCCTATAAAGAGCCAACACGTAGGCAGGGAATCGACTATAGGAGGATACCCCACCCCGTTAATACTTCCTACCTGCACGGCAACTGCGGTGGTCGTAGAGGTGACGGTACCACTTAAGATGGTATTGGCCGTCTCCCATACCGAACCGTTCCAGTAAATCAATTTCACGGTAGTATTCGTGTAAGGAAATGCAAGCTGGTAGTCCTTCATGGAGTGGCCAATAGTATAGACGTTGCGCAAAGCATTGATGTCCTTGGATCCAGCACAATTGCCACCTGAACCGTCGGCAATCTGCGTCACATAGACCCTCTTGCCACTGGTGACTGAGTAGTACGACACTCCATTTCCGGTGCCAGCTACATAATCCTCGTCGTAGGACGTGCCACCTACTGATATGATCTGCAGGGCCGTCATGGGATAGACCAAGTCGTGATCGATGTTGGCTGTACCCGTCTGAGTCATGAGGATGGGCACAGTTGAGGTGAAGATGTGGGACCCATCGACGGACGAGCAGGTGATGGCGACCACGGTATTAGCAGCCACTGCAGTAGTAGATGTGGCTCCAGTCGTGATACCCTTGTTGTAGAAGTAAGAAACCGAGCCGCTGGCACCTGGAGCATACACATAAGCTATATGAGGGCTATTTCTTGCAGATGCGAACCCGAATATCTGACCTATAGCAGCGAATGGAGCTGTAGATTGCTGGTTGTCAGTTATATTTATGATATCAAATGGCTTGCCGTCTGAATAGTACTCACGTCCGGCCACGAAACTATAGTCTCCTGACAGGGGGGTGGCCGTGGGTCCAATTATAGCAGTTGAGACTAAAGTTGTCATATTTTGCTCGTAAATTGTAGTTCCTGGATAGGGGCATGTGTATCGGCACGAGTTTGAAACCATACACACAAACCGAAAGTTGGTACTTGTGGCTAACCCCTCTTTGCAAGTATATCCAGGGACCATAGGGATGATTGGAAAATTTACAAGTGGTCGCGTCAGAGTCAAGCTCATACCTGAGGTTGTTCGGGATTATTAAACAGAACATTTGGATCAGCATTCATAACTATAGTGTCCTTGTCAGCTGGAATACTCTTAATAGTAGGATCGGCGATCATACGGGCAAGCTCCTTGGTAACAATCTCTTCATAAGCAACATAAGACCGTGCCGTTGCTGCGTTATCAACCCATTCTTGAACATTTGAACATATACAAGAAAGTGCTTTATATTGAACAGGTGTGAGTTCTATTGTGATGGAGACGTTCGCCATATAATCTCACCCAAGAAAAATGCAACACGCCGAATTGTGAATAGTGTTGGTACCATAAAATCCATCACCGACTACGTTAAAATAAACATTGTCATTAACTGCAAGATAAATTATGACAGAACAAGACATTTGTAGATGAAGAGGTCCAGATGCTGTATTATAAGTCATGTTATAATGAGAAGCACCCCATCCAAAATCACCGCCATTCTTATACCATCTCATATTTGGAGTAATAGATCCATACCTACTGATACCACTGTATGTAAATTGATAGTAACCAGCGACAGATGCCGTCCAATAACCTGTAGTCGAGTTGTACATTGACCCAACGTTGTATCCGACTGAATTGAAAATCATTATACCAGATGTCACGTCTGCATTATTCTTGCCAACAAGTGATAAAGGCCTGCCGGGATTTTTCATGACACCTGAAACGGTCGTGTTACCAGCGACGTCTAGCTTCTCAGTTGGAGCAGACGACCCTATACCGACGTTGCCTGTTGCGAGCATGCACAGCTGTGTGTAAGGACCAACACCGAACCAAGTCCATCCAATCTTATCAGTGCCACCAGAATTGTACTGATAAGAGGTGAATAGACTGTTTGCGCCGCCCTTTCCAAACTGCTGAACTACACCCTGACCAGTGGCAACAGCATTATAAAGAACACTTAGTAAAACTGGACTTGAATTACCATTGTTATATCCAGTAGTATCTCCTACAGCCAAAGCCCATCCAGTTGTATTTTTGCTAGAATTCCAGAAAACCTGGAGGGGGGTGGTGCCAGGCGACACGGTAGTATTAATACCGACAGTTGTAGTCGCAAGAATAGTCGGAACAGTTAGGGTCCCAGCTGCAAATCTACCAGTTCCATTTACATCCAAGGTATAAACAGGATTATTAGTCCCTATCCCCACGTTACCACCCGTATAGTTGATGTTTCCAGGTGATATTCCATACCACTGGGACGTCAGCAATTCGTTGCGCAGAGTTTCCGAGTCCATACTAATTTATAATCCATATATTTGTGAAGCGAGGAACCACACAATTCCAGCGCTGAGCCACAGCCGACAGTAGGCCATCCGTGTGCTCCTTGATACCGTAAAACTCGTCCATGAAATTCTTGTCTGGGTCCTGAGCAACCTTCTGCATAATATCCATAGTCACCGTCTGGTACAGCTCGAGAACTTCACGGATTTCACGCTTCTTATTTTCAGACTTTTCCTTCTGCTGCAATTTCTTTTTGAATTCAGCCTCGTTTATAATATCCATCATATACTTGATGCGAAGTTCGCGGTTATCAGCCACTCCATCTGCACGGTAGCGGTGCATCACAACGTGCTGGATGTGACCATGCATGCGGTGAATAGTGAGAAGGCCGCTGCGCTGCTGAAGGTTGTAGGTTACACGGTGGCGAGCAGTATCAATGTGCCCGTTGTGTGGGATGCCGCCGCAAACCACGTCACCAACGGCGCGAGGAAGCCCGCCATTCGTACGCATATAATCGTAATAATGCGGGTTGTGAATTGTACCAGTCTCTACACGGCCAGTACGCCAACTGAAGGCCGTCTGACACTGCGTGCAATACATCTGATCACACCCGGCAATCTTGAAGATCATAGAAGCGCACTTGGGGCAGTTCTTCGAGTCGCGCGCGAGGAGCTCGGCTGTTGCCACGTCATTTGGATTGCAGACGTGCTCGTCCTCCTCACCAGCCTTCTTGATCTCGTGGCACTTGTTGCACACCTTGGCCTCACACAGTCCGCACTTCCACGCAGTGCTCAGAAAGCCCTTGCAGCCGTTTGCAGGACAGGCCCGGACAAACTTGCGCTTATCAGACTCAACAAACCCTGGATTCTGGTATGTGGCTAGCTGATAATTCAGGTGCTCGATATCCCGGTGACACACGTCAGCCATCTTGACAAACTCAATAGCCGAGCGATGACGTTCAATGCGTGCTTCATGGTACGTAAGCTTGCCAAACATCTCAAGAGGCTTGGCCATCACGCTCATATGCTTGGCCCTAAAATTCACCATCTCGGCATTCTTCTTGATCATCTCTTCATTAATTTTAACGCTAGCTTTGCGAATCTCCACATAGGGCTGAGTCTCGGGCATCAAGCTGCGCTCACGGTCGAACAAGACGGACTCGCGGTGACTCTTGTAGGTTTTGTTTATGAATTTAGAAGTAAAATTCTTGTGAATAATTTCACGGTTCCAGCTCTTGCGACAAGACATACAGTGCGGCGTCTCAATGGTGCCAGTGAGGTATTTCTCGTGACAAGAGGAACATGCGCGGTACTCACAGTAAGGACATTCCACCCTCTTGCGAGCTTGTAGTGAGAAGCGCTCACAACACACCTCGCACGAGTTTGTCATTATTTAATTTAGGCGCGCTGTTTTTATCACGGACGAAAGAAGACAATATTTACTTCATTACACCACTGATCGTTTGGCTTGATGCTGTGAATTCTGAACCCATTTTTGTTCAAAAATTCAATAGCGTCATTCATGTCATATTTCTGCTCCTTGTAGAGCTTGACGGCGTGCGTTCTCGGCATCTCAATCACACCAGATCCGACTATAGTCACCTTCTCACCGAGCCCCATAAGCACCTCGAGGTCATGCCCTTGTGCATCCACGTGCAGCAGGTCAATCTTTTCAATCTTAAATTCATTCACAAAATCCTCGAGACGAATTACATCAACCTCAACGGTATCAGCCACCTTCAGGTCCTCGCGCCCTGGCCACAACTCGGCGAGCCCGTCTGCAAACCCGTTCAGAGAGCTGCACTCACCCTGCACAGAGACGTTGAACTTGGCCTTGCCTGTGAAATCAGACACCGCCTTTTGCACAACATGATAATTCGAGAACTTTTTAGAATTTACAAAAAGGGAACTTGCAGCCTCCGGACGGGGTTCGAAGGCCCAAATGGTGGTGCCATCTGGATCCTTGTCCATCCAGTGAATGCATGAAGTGCCGTCAGCGGCACCGACGTCAATTACAGTGCGCATTTATTTTTTAGAGTCAGTTTTCTTTATTTTTCTCTGATGAGGGGGGACGTAAGGCACTTTAATTCCATGTCTGTCAATTACAACTGCAACTGGTTCGAATGGCTCGTCGTCGTCGATATCAGCCCACTTTATCCGCTTGGCAGGTGGCTCGTCGTCCATTTACTATCTAGGCCGTCTTTTTCTTAACAGCCTTGATCACCTTCTTCTTCTTGGGCACAGGCTTGTTCGCCGACGGGTACTTGACGAAGATGGCGTCGAGGATCTCCTGACGCTCCTTGGTCGTGTCCTTCATGTGCTGGCGCCACTGGCGGTACCTTGCGACGCGCAGCTCAGTGTGCCCTGCAGCGAGCATAGCGGCGCACATTTCCTCGCACGGAGGCAGCTTGTCTTTGTGCTTGGCGAACAGCGCGATCAGAGGCTCGGGGTCGAGCGCGGCGCGCGGAGCTGCGACAGCGCGTTCGCGCTTGTTTTCTGCGAACCAGTCTTCGCAACGCTTTATGAAGGCGGCGCCACTAGCGGCATCCATGCGCGCAGCCACAAACTCATACTCAACCGGAGGGGTCCATTTGGTAGGGCGAGGGCCCAAGGGGGGAGGGGCGCGCATAGTGCGAACCACGTCAGCAACCACGCCACTAGCCAGCGGACTAACCGCCCGGCCGCCTTCGTAGGCCACACCGCGAACGCGAGGCTTGGGAATAGGGCGCTTGAACATTTTGGTTTTGAGGTGATTGTCACTTGGGCAGGCCATAGGCCCCGGACACACAACCTTTTTTTCGCTATACAGAGTAGGATGGTTCTCGTCAGATTTATTTCCGTCATTCATTTTCTCCTAGTTATGTTCCTGGTACTGGCACCTTTTATAGCAGATGAAAAATGGCTAGGAATTCATTTCATAATAATTCCCTTTATAATGGCTCACTGGGCCACTAATCAGTCGGTATGCGCCTTGACGGAAATGGAGAAGATACTCACGGGCAAGACGCAAGACGAGGAGACATTTATAGGCAAGATAGTAGCACCTGTATATAAGTTCAAGACAAAGGGGGAGGAGACGCTATTCACGTGGTTGGCACTAATAAGTCTGTGGATGATTACACTATTCAAGCTGCAGAAGACGGGGTTCTCCGGGCTCAAGGCCGACTTTGGCCGCGTTCTCGACCTGCTTACTCGTCTTCGAATTCCTCCTCGCTAAGCTCGCCGTCCGACTCCGCCACCGGCTCGATCACCGGCTCGCCGTCGTCATCCGCCACCTCCTCAGCCTCTGACTCGTCCTCAGACTCGCGATCCTCCTCCGAATCGGAGTCGTCAGCACCCTCCATGATGGCGTTCAGGCGCGCCTCAAGCTTTGCGGGCTCGCAGCTGAACAGGCTCTCGTTGGAGGTGGCCTTGAGCGGGTTGCCGTGCGTCTCGCACACCACACACTCACCCTCGGGCTCCTTGTCGAGCGGGTGGCTGTGCATGGGCTCGGCAGCCTTGGGCTCCTTCACCTTCTTGGGCTTGGGCACCTTCTTGGCCGCCTCGGGCGCCGCCACGCCAGCAGCCGCGTCAGCAGCCGCCTTGAGGTGGCGCTTGCAGAAGCACTCGCCCTTGAGCGCAGAGAACTTGCACGGCTCCTTCTTGGCCGTGACGCCCTCGCAGGCCTGCTTTTCGGCCTTGCCCTTCTTGGGCTTCTCAACCGGCGCGCCAGACTCGTCCGTCACCATGACAGACTTGGGCTCGCGCTTCTTATACTTCTTGGGCACCTTCACCGAAGCACCCGACTCGAGGTACTTGAACTCAAGCTCCTTAATGTCGAGCTTGTAGTCAGCCGCCACGCGCTCAAGGAAGGCGCGGTCGCGCTCGCGGACCAGGGCGTCGCAGGCAAGGGCGAAGGAGGAGGCCATCTTTTTTGTGCTTGTTGTGTTTGGTTGCTGTGTGTTTAAGTGCGTTGCGGGCACCGGGCACAGAACTTGCTTTTTGAGTGCAAGTTCTGGGCTCGCTGAGCTTTTTGTGTGGTGGTTTGTTTTGAAGTTTGGGTTTGGGCGCCGGTCACAGAACTCTTTTTTTGGCTCTGTGAGGGGGTGGCGACCAACTTTTTTTTTGGATGATTTTTTAGACGCCGGGGGTTAGGGGTCGGCCACAAAACCTAAATTAGTCGCTTCACTTTGGAGCACCAGTGGTCCGGGTTGTCATATCCCGGCCCACCCCATGCAGCCTTGTGCCCATCACCGCAAGTCAAGGGGTCAAGGGGTACGACAGGGGTGGCGGCAGCCGCCTGGCACTGTGCCTCGTCAGGTTTCCACACACAATCCTTGTGATTATTTGACATGCACTGAACATCACCCTTGGCATCCTTGCGCATAGGGGCGGTAAATCCCTTTACACATTTCCATGGGGTAGGTGGAGGTGGTACTGGAGCCGCCGTACCTGGAGGCTTGACTCCTGTGGCTGGAGGTGGAGGAGCTGGAACCGGTTTGGCCGCCGCCTCCTTGGCTGCAGCGGCCTTGGCGGCGGCCTCCTTGGCCTTGGCCTCCTCTGCTGCTCTGGCGCCAAATACACCAGCCAGTATAATGCCCACAATAACAACAACAACAACCACGGCTATTACTATTCTCATATCAAACGGCTTGGCCATAGTGGGCGCGCCGTTATTACCAACCACCTTGCCCGGATTAGCCGCTGCTATGGCATCTACAACCGGCTCACTCATTACTTAAGCCTTAGAAATTTTAAGAGAAGATACTCTGTCATTCCAGTTGCGAGCCTTGGATATCTTCACATCGACCAAGCAAGAAACATCGCTTGTAAATACAGTGTTGTCACCCTTGAAATTATTGTGCTCGAATACCTGAACCTTAAGGCCAGCTGGGATCTTCATAGAGCTTAACACGTCATTACCAAAACCAATCTTCTGCATACTGTCATAGTCGCCAACTGCAGCATCTAGAGATTTACCTGCAAATTTACAATCAGAAAACAGAGTGACTTTGGGACCAGTGGGGTCCGCCGCTGCCTGCTTGGTCACCTCCCCGCCCTGCTTTTTCTTCGCTTCTTCCTCCTTGGCCATCCCAGAGCTTCTCCGTGAGACTAGGATAAACAGTATGATGGACAGAAGCACGATGATGACTATTCTCTTCATTAATTTACTAATAGATTAAAAATCTACCTTTGCGAACGGGCGGGCTCCGCGCCTTTTTAACCGGGCTAGGAGATTTAGATGTTTTAGAAAGGTGATTTACAAGTCTGTTCCAGATGGCGGCGAACTTTTCGTCACCCTCTGCAATAGGAGTTACTCCTGAAGCCCGGCGCCCAACGCTAGGGCGGTACTGACCTTTTATACGATGTTCCATTAATTTTAGCTTGTATTTTATTCAAGCAACTTCTATCTTTTTAGAGCTCTTATCTCTCACATAGACGACTGCAGACAATTTAGTGCCCTCACTCACGGGCTCGCCACGCGCCGCGTCACGGTTGCTCAACAGTGGTCTGAAATACACACCTAGACCCTGTTTGGGCTCAATCTTGAGTCCGTTGTGTGCTGGGAACAGAAGCTCGCCGCCTTTGAACCCTGAATTAAGGAACACCACTAGAGCTCCAACGCGTTCGCCACCGAGGTGGCGAAACTCCGAGCACGAGTCATTACCCTCGCACTTTGATTTATCTCCTGGAACTTCATCATTCTTAATTATATGCACTGGCTCGACGTTCTCCTTAGGCCGGCCAGCCATGCTCGCCGCCATCTCCATCAGTTTGGCGGCAACAGGTCCCTTTGGATTTTCTATGAGGCTCTTGCACTCGGCGGCTGAAAGAACATCTGGCAGCTGCTTGGGAGGCTCGCTCACGGGGTTGAAAGGCCGGTACCCGCTCGACCGCCTCAGCAAGAGAATAATTATCACTATGATCAGAAATAAATAAATAAGTCTCTTCATCTAATATTCTTCAACACTTTTTCCACAGATCGAGCGCGCTCCTTGGCAATCTTCAATTTTCGTTTAAAAATTGCATTCAAAAGTGGGTGAGTCTTGTTTGACGCATTCTTCAGGTTTGCATATTTCTTCTTATTTTCATTGACAAGTTTTAAAAGTGACTTTATACGTGCAACATCCTTGGCGCCTTTATTCTTGGATTTTCCTGTTATCGGATTTCTATGTGAAATTAATCCAGAATACAAAAAGGAGCCGGAGAGGATCGCCAGCTCATCCTTGAGCTGGTACCGCAGGCGTTGGATGGGCACGCCCAATTTTCTCGAAAAAGCCGAGTGAATCATGCGCCGTGATGCACCTGGATAAACGGCGAGAGCCGCGTCAGCCATATCAACCACCTCGCCATTGCCTAGACCTATCTGGAAACTATACACCTGATAAATACGACGCTTGGTGCCTGGCACCTGCATTCTAGGGTTGTTGTACGGCGAACGCACAAACTGAGAAATCTTGAGTCGTGCGTCTGCGCCTTTGTACTGCCGGTTGAGGTAGGCCAAAAACGCCACCATGTGATTGGTCATGATCTTGCGCATCTTACTCACATAAAGGGCAAGTTCCGAGTCGCTCTTTACTAAATTAGGAAGAGCGAATGTAAAGTCGTAGTCGGCCGTACGACGAATCTTGGTGGGTAGATGCACGCCACGACTTCCCATGTACGTCCGGATAGCCATGCCTCCAGTGCAGAAGATGACCATCTTGCCATAAGGCTTGATGAGCCGAGTAGTGCGCTTGGAAAACTCTGCGAATATGCGTGGGATGGCCCACTTGAGGGACTTTTTAGCCACCACAGGGAGGCGGATGGAGCCCACTGGGCGCTTTGCGGGAGTGCCAGACCGCTCGATTCTGCGATACGCATTTACGAGCATAATTTCAGAATGAAATTGACCCTCATGGAAAACAGACTTGCGTTTAGGAGCGTAATATCCATCATACTTTTCCGGAATGAGGAATTCACGAGCAAGATTACCGAAGACGCGCTTGTCGAGATTCTTGTAGCTCACGCGCTCCCCGGGTCTGGGATCCAGAGTCCCGACAGGGAGATTCTTGGCATTAGGAGATCCAAACAGGTGGTATATGGCCTGCTTCTGGAAACCGCGCGTCACCCCTGTACCCAAAATAACGCGCAGAAGGTTCTTTGTCTCCTTTTGAAGTGGGTATTTGGAAGACAGTAGGAGCTTCACGTTTTCATCCGTGAGATCGAACAGCCGCAGGGTCTTTTTCGTACGGTAAGAGCACATTTTGCCGTAACTGGCGGCCGTGCGCTTACTGTCCGTCATGAAGAAGGTCCGCGTGTCCCGAAGAAGAGTCTTGCACCCCACCTCCCTCGACTCGAACCCCTTGTACAGGACTTTGCCTGCTGGAATGATAGTCTCCGCGAAGACCATACTTATTTTCTACACAGAAATTAATGGCAGCGAGTGCGTTTGTCGGCGCCCTCATGAATTCCCGGACCCAGGCCCACGTCTTCCACCTGACCACCAACTCGTACGCTCAGCACAAGGCCCTGGGCAAGTACTATGATGCAATCAGCGACCTGCTCGATGCGTACGCCGAAGCCTACATGGGATCGTACGGCAGACTGCGTCGGATCCAGCTCAACAAGCGCCACATGTCCGACCCAAGAAAGGCGACCGCTTACTTCAGAGGCCTCCTTGCTCGCATCCGCAAAATGAAACTGCCAAAGGACTCGTACCTTCGCAATATTCAGGATGAAATTACCTCACTTATTCGCAAAACAATCTACATGCTCAGCCTGAAATAGAATATCCCTTAATTGATCTATTCACAAATGCATTATTTAAAGCAGCTCTATTAGCATTCTTAAAATTATAAGAATTAAGGGCATTCGCTATAGCAGCTGCATTAGCATTTGTTAGCAATTTCTTTACTAAAATTTCTTCGATCGAGTTGCGGTGATTTGGCATCAAGGCATAAATGTGCAAAGTTTTTAATAAAGTATTCTTATTGGCGTTATGCACGAAACTCTCCAACCACCGACGCTCCATTCTATGAGCCAAGCCCTGAGGTATAGATGAGTTTGTATTCAAAACCCATCTCAACTGGGCGCCATTTGCGGTGTTAATTGCACGCTCTAAAGATTTTAAATAAATTGTCTTGTTAAAACTTGACAATTTTGAAGCCTCTGGTATTCTGCGCAAAAGAGCATTAAGGCTCATGTTAGGCCGCGTCGCAAGCAAAGAGGGCAACGCGCTTTTTCTACTGGCCTTCACATTCACCAAAGAAACTGACTTGTTATTTACCATATTGAACCCAACTTGACGCGGTGGAGTGCCAACTGAAAAATACTGTGCATTAGAGGGCCTTTTCTTGGCCTTTTCATTCTTTTTAGCACGCATATTGGCTGCCCAATTGTGAGGCGGCATTAATATTAATTTACATTTTAATTCTACCACAGAACATTCCATTAGGGCTAAGGTGCCCATGTTCAATCTCAAAAGGCCACGTGTAGTTGTGTAGTGGAGCGTGAAGCTCGTCCGGTCGCCGGTACTCCCCCTTGGGCCCAGTGAGGTACATGGGGAAATGCGCGAGACCAATCACGGGACCCCACAGCCCCTGCTCCTTCAATTTGAAGTACAAATATGACTCGATATTACTGAACCCGGTCATATGAGGAAAGACACCAAGCTCGACCGTTTGACTAGCAAGGTACTCGGACGGAACAACAACATGCCTGTCACCAATTCCAAAGTGAAATTCGCAATTCATAAACCATATGTGTTCTGGATCTAGGGTGGGATGAGGCCCGAACCACATGTGATCTGCTCGTGTCAGAATGTACTGGTCATATTGAAGAGGAATATTAGAGTATAAATTTATACGGTGTTGAATAATCGCGTCAGCATTGCACTTGGCATCGGGTTGGATGACCGCCTCCGACATGATATTCATCTTTGCATTCCGCGTGTAATCGTTGTCTTCGTACGAATCAGGCCCGCACGTGATGAGGTCAGCACCTAGCTCGTCCAGTACAAACTTCTTGAACCCTGGCCAGGTGAGCTCGGGGTGACGCAGCTGGCCAAGAACGCATACAGCTATCTTCATTGATTTAAAGGGTTTGCTTTCTTTTAAATCAATGAAGACATACATTTCTCATCGTGGAAACTTGATCGGGCCGTTCCCTGATCTGGAGAACAGGCCAGATTATATCCTGAATGCACTCGATTCAGGGTTTGAATGCGAGTGCGACGTGTGGTGGTGGGGCGACGGGTGGTGGCTAGGCCACGACCGCCCACAGTATAAAACCGACTATTCTTTTTTACTCACGCCAAAACTATGGCTCCACGCCAAGAACCTAGAGGCCCTCGAGCGCCTACGAATTTTGGAACTAAATTGTTTTTCACATGATAATGACCCCTATGTATTCACGTCTAAAGGTCACATATGGGCTTACCCCGGATCGCGTCTTTCTAAGATTACCGTATGTGTTATGCCGGAGAATGCAGAACCCTTGTACTCACAGGAAGAAAAGGACCTAGCGTGGGCAATTTGCTCAGACTATGTAGTCCTTGAGAAACTTCAGGAGATCCGCCGGAACACCTAGGCCCCACATCTTCTTGCAATTTTGAATCTTAATTCGCTTACCATCTGCAATCGCCTCGTTATATACAGGTGCAATGTAAAACTCGTTATTGATGCGGATATTCTTGGCGATCATCTCGTTGGCATACTTGACAAAGTCAGACCCCTTGGACCAAAAATAGATGCCCGTGTTCGCGTGGGTGCTGATCACCTCCTTCTCAGCCACGCGCTCAACCAACCCGTTGGGGCCAAGAGCGGCATAACTCCACTTCTTGTCGTTTGGATCAAGTTGCTCGAAGGTGGAGATGGACCCATCCACATTCATGCTCTCGTACAGGAAAGCACTCGAGTCCCACTCCAGAAACTGGTCGGAATTGGCAATCAGGAGGTTCGAGTCGTTGTCGATGGCATGAGCTGCCAAAAGCACAGAACAGGCGGCGCCCTCTGTCAGACCATCAGTTGGCACGATGATGCATCCAGGCGCGATACGATCCAGAAGAGTCTTGACGTCGTACTTCTCCAAGTGCTCCTGGCGCACGATGAAAATGTACTGAGCGTCGATATTCAGGTTCTCTACCACGCGCTGAATCATGGGCACGCCCTGGACGTCAATCAGAGGCTTGGGAAGCAGGTAGCCCTCCTGTGCAAACCGACTTCCGAGACCAGCCATCGGGATGACGACGTTGATCTTGTTCTTCCAGCGGACGTCCATGGTGCCCATCTTTACTCTATTCAGGCTCATAGCCTTTATGAGGGCTTTGTCGATGGCATCTAGCGTGACGTCATTCCGTGAGCCCACTGGCAGCACGTGAGCGCAAGCCATGTAAGCCGCCTTCTTGCCTATAGGCGAGTCCTCCACGATAAGAGTCTCGAGAGGGCTCACACCGGCATGCAGGATAGCGCGCAGGTAAATCTCTGGGTCGGGCTTGGGCCGGGCCACGTCCTCGTTAGAAAAGTAACAGTCTATGAGGTCATGAATTCCAAGTGCAATAAGGAATCTCTTAATAGTCTCGCGTATAGAATTCGAGGCACAATACACCTTGAGACCCCGCTCTTTTAGGACTGATAAAATGTGAAATAATTTAGAATCTAAATTGATGACTGATGGAATTAGGTCTATGGTATTTTTTTGTTTCAATTCCCAAATGGAATTGTGGAGCTCAACTGGGAGGCCCTTCTCCTCCGTGAGCATATGGAGTTTTCTGGATGTGCTGACTCCGTCATACTTGGCTAGGTGCTCCTCAATTCCAATCTTAAATTTGGGGTCAAGAGCATCATTCAGTGCTGTATAGTGAAGGTGACGTGAATCCACTAGCACACCGTCTAGATCAAAGATGACTAATTTCATTCTAAAATTAACACACCAATTTTTTAAGTGAAATAGTTCGCGTTGTCACGGTACCACTCCCAAGTCTCTTTCAATTTACCTTCAAAATCTGGGTTCTCTTCCCACCCGAGCTCGCGGAGAGCCGAGCTGTCGATGCAGTACCGCGAGTCGTTGTGGGGTCTGGGGTCGGGCACCTGACGGAAGGTCACGAGGGCCTCACCCGATGCCTTCCAAATCTTGTTGTAAATATCATGGACTGAATACTCGAATTTAGTTCCAATATTGTAAATCTTACCAATCTCACCCTTCTCGAGAATGATATCCAGAGCCTTTGACACGTCATCCACGTGGATGAAGTTGCGGCGGGTGGAACCATCCCCGTGAATCGTCACCGATTTTTCATCCAAAATTTGTTTCATAAAAAGAGGGACAACCTTCTCTGGATACTGGCGAGGCCCAAACACGTTGTTGCCCCGAGTGATGATGCACGGAATCTTGTAGCAATTCATGTAGCCACGGACGTAGAGCTCAGCAGCCGCCTTGCTCGCCGAGTAGGGGTTGCTTGGGTTCAGCGGCGACTTTTCGTCCGACGTGGTCAGGGGACCAACCTCCCCATAGACCTCGTCAGTGCTGATGTGGATAAACTTCTTGATCTTGCCGTACTTGCGGCAGGCATCCAGAAGTACGTGCGTGCCTAGGACATTGTCTTTGGTGTATTGAAACGCCAGCTCGAAGCTCTTCGTGACACACGACTGAGCCGCGAAATGCACCACGTAATCTGGTTTGTACTGATCGAAGATGTAGTCCATAAAGTAGTGCTCCGTGATGTCAGAGTGGATATAGTGATACCGAGGCTGAACAGCCACGTTCTTCTCACGAGCCATGTAGTCGCACTTATCCAGGTTGATAATGTCGATGTCATCGTGAGTCTTCAACATATATTCGATGAAATTTGAACCAATAAATCCTAGACCTCCTGTAATCAGAATGCGCATTACTACTCTTAAATAAAAGGTTCCTCCCTATATAACGTAATGTCTCGCAAGGTTTGGTATGCGCCGAACCAATTTGAGGCTTATGGGGAGGAAGAAATCAAGGCGGTAAATGACTGTCTTCGGGCAGGGTGGCTGGCTGGATTCGGGCCTCTGACGATTGAGTTTGAGAAGAAATGCTCAGAGCGTTTCGGTAAGAAGCACGGTCTGTTTGTGAATTCAGGGTCGAGCGCCATCCTCCTCGGACTGTGCGCCCTGAACCTCGATCAAGGGGCTGAGGTGGTGACGCCTGCTTGCGGGTTCGCCACTACCGTCGCCCCAATTACTCAGCTGGGCCTCAAGCCCGTGTTCTGTGACGTGGAGAAGGGCAAGTACGTTCCATCAGTAGAGCAAGTCAAGGCGGTGGTCACCCCCAATACCAAGGTTCTGCTCCTGCCCAACCTGATCGGCAACAAGCCGGACTGGAAGGCGCTGCGTAAGGAGTTCCCAAAGCTAATTTTGATGGAAGATTCGGCGGATACAATCACCCTCACGAAAGAGTCCGACATCGCCACGACGAGCTTCTATGCAAGCCACGTCATCACTGCGGGTGGTATCGGCGGTATGGTGATGTTCAACTCTGACGCGCATCTAAAGCGCGCCATCATGTTCCGCGACTGGGGCCGGATTGGCGACAACATCGAGGACCCAGCCGAGCGGTTCAACCACAATGTGGATGGCATCCCATACGACTGGAAGTTCCTGTACGGTGTGGCTGGTTACCACCTGAAGGCGTGTGAGATGAATGCGGCGTTCGGTCTGGCGCAGTGGGCCAAGCTGGACGGCCTGCTCGCGAAGCGTCGGGCCAACATCGAGCGCTACCTGGAGAACATGAAGGACACCAAGTATTACACTCTACCAGACGACTCGATCAAGCCCAACTGGCTCGCCATCCCACTCGCGTGCCCAGATCGCCTCGAGCTCCTCAAGTTTCTAGAGAAGAATAACGTGCAGACGCGCGTGTGCTTCGCGGGAAATATCACGAGGCACCCGGCGTGGCGCTGCTGCTATCTGCAGGAGTTCAAATTTTCAGATGAAATTATGAAGGACGGTTTCCTCCTCGGAGCTCATCACGGCATGTCCCTAGAGGATGTGGATTATGTGTGCAAACTCCTCAAAGATTTCGAGTCACGGAAAACCCGTGGTCCAGAACCACGCTCTGCCCATTCATGCACGATTGTTTAAAACACAGAAGATCGATGGCATTCCAAACATCCTCGGTCTTGACGAGACCCGGGAGACTATTAAGCTGTTCTAACGTCAGGTTGTTGCGCGTCATGGCATTGTCGATAGGACCTGGCAAAACTGCATTTATATAAATATTCTTAGGACCAAGATCCGCGGCTGCACTGCGCACGAGACCCCCCAGTGCCGCCTTGGATATGCTATAAGAAAACTTGTTCTGACGGGCAATATCCTGCCAGATGGAGCTTATGACGCACAGACGAGCACCTTCGTTCAGACGATCATTCTCCACGAGCCAATCGAGTGATCGAGCCACAAAAGTGACATTAGCGTCCATGACATACGTAAATCCCTTCATGGCACCGACGCTATCATTCACATTGCACCCCTGCGCCCAGATGACCGCGTCGAACTTGGGTTGAGTCGCCAGGTTGGCGTAAGTGTCTTTAACATTATGATTGAAATATACCATCTTTTTAGCACGGCTTGATGACGTTGGGGTCACCGGGCCCTTCTCCAATGCGCGGGTATGGATATACGATCCAAGAGATCCACTCGCGCCAAAGAGAAGAGTATTCATTGACTAGTCAGAGAGCATACCTTTTATCCGCTCACATAGCTCGTCATTAATTTCCATAAATTTATAATCAAAATTACCTGGACCATTCGGTACAATAAATTGAAGCGTGTCCTTGACCATCTTCTTGTCGCTCAGAAGAAGGTTCTTGAGCTTGTCAGTGTCGATATTCGTATCAGGAGTGTTTATGAGGTTGAAAGCAATACGCTCGAACTTGGCGTCGGCGTAACCAAACAGCTTATTCACAACCAGCATTCCCTTGATGACGGCGATTCCGTGAGGCACCGAAAAGCCCGACATGGCCTCGATGGCGTGGCCGATCGTGTGACCGTAATTGAGAGCCCGACGGATGCCCTTGTCGAACTGGTCGATTTCGATAACAGACTTTTTGATCAAGAGGCTCACCTTGATGAGATTCACCACGTCGCTCTTCTCGTAAATATCTAGCGCGTCTCCAATCATGCACAGCTTCAGAATCTCGCCGTGCCCAGACATGATGGCTGCGAAATCCAGAGTGTCTAGAAACCGCTTATTGATGACGACTGAGCTAGGGCAGTTGAACGTGCCCACCTTGTTCTTGGCATCCGGGGTGTTCAGACTGCTCTTCCCACCGATGCAGCTGTCGGCCATAGCAAGCAGAGTAGTGGGCCAGTAGATCCACTCTATGCCACGGTTGAAAATGGTGCTCACAAATGCACCGACGTCCTGCACAATTCCGCCGCCAATCACAATCACACGGGTAGGCGTACGACCCGCCGTCATGCGCTTGATAATGAGCATAACGGTCGCAATGTTCTTGTTGTCCTCAAGAGCCTCCATCTCGTAGCTAAACTCATGCGACCCAAGGTACCGCTTGAGCTTCTTGTCGATAATCACAAAGTCACTGGGAGCGAACGCAGGCGTCTGATCCGTAAATCGCACACTGTAGTTGAAAGGACTCGCCTTGATTTCAAACGTGTCTTTCTTCATATCCTCCGGGTTCCAGCAAACACGCTGACCGTTGATCACGAAGGAGCGCCAGACGCGTGACTGAATTAGATTCAGGCGTGAATTCAGACTGTTATTCACCAGAGCAGCACGGTCCGCCAGGTACTGGGTCCATTTCAGTTCAAACTCGTGGGACGTCTGGATAGCCTCGTCCCATAGGTCAAACAGATCTGAATTTAGTTTCATAATTACAAAGCGAGTTTCGATATAGTCCAAGAGGCCCTTCTTGAACATGCGCTCGACAAATGGCTTGGTCTCCTTGCTCAGAGCCCCTCCCATATACGTCTTTTTGTCGGCACCCTTGATCTTCGTGAGGGCCTGCTCGATGAGGCACTGATTCTCCTCGGACTCGATCTGATCACGCGACTGACCGAGCGAGCCGACGAGATCCACACGACCAATGACAAAGTAGTCGATGCCCTGCACAGAAAGTAGCTGGTCGATGTTGTTCAGAGCCGTGATGGTCTCGAGGTTCGCCCCACGCTTCAGGTCCAGGTGCTTGGTGGCCTGTACGTACTTCTCAAGGGCGTACTTGCTCTCGATCATCGGACCAACAAGCGAATCGGCGCACAGGTCGGACGCCGTCTTGACGTCAGTCTTGGCCTCACACCCCCCAATTTTAATTGCTAATTTGAGTCCATTCTCCGAAGTCAGACTGCGGAGCTTGATGACGTCGGATGGGTTGGCGCCCTCATCCTCGAAGGACGTCTTTATTCCAATACACGAATACTTGTTCTTTAGTTTTTTGGTTGTAATTTGAAGGGTGGCCGTTGGTCGCAGTGTCCTCAACATACCTAATACTTACAACACTTCTTTAACAAACATATTAGCGCGAAATTCCTCGCGATCCAAAAACGGGTACATGTCCTCCATCGGTGTGTTGGCGAAGGTTCCATCTGGATTCATCTTATTCATGAGTCGCGGGTGACGCTGCTGAACATCGCACACAATCTCGATGAGGCACGGTCCATGATGCTCTATCGCCGCCTGAATCTGGTCGCTTGCAAAGTACTTGATTCCGTAAGCGGAGCAGATGGACAGGATCTGAGGGCACTCAATCTCCACCCCGAAACGGCGCTTGAAGTAAGTGTCCTGGGTGATGCGGATGGCGCCGTACCCTCCGTTGTTGAAGTACAGAATCTTCACAGGCAAATTGAGGGTCTTGATGGTCTGGAGCTCCTGCATGTTGAGCTGGAAAGAGCCGTCACCCACTATAGCCCATACAGTGTTCTTCGACGCTATGGCGGCGCCGATTGCGGCAGGCACCTCGAACCCCATGTCACCGTGACTGCTCACAATGTACCGGTCACCAGGCTTGGCTAGGTACTGGTGCCAACCAACGCAAAAGATGGAGCCTGATGAAGCGACACACGCCTCGCCAGCAGGTTTCAGATTGAAAAATTTATTCATAAAATTGTAAGGACAAGAATGAGACCCTGGATTAGGGAGTTCGCGACCCCACTTTTCCTTGAACTCACGCGTTTTGTAAAGCCACCCTGTATTTCCCTTGACGGGAATTTTGTTTTGAAATTCAAGGAAAAAATCTCGGAGATCCATCTTGATGACACGCCCATACCCGGAGTCTTCTATATCAATGGATACGAATGAAGCCTCGCGGCAGAACCATTCTGGGCGGTAGCCAATGATCGCCTTGCTCACACGGCATCCCAGACACAATACGAAATCTGCATTCTGGAGGGTCATGTTCCCCGGCCGATCCCCCAGAATACCCACCCGTCCCACGTTATATTCCGGAACCAATTCCGAACCAAAATAGGAACACACAACTGGGACCTGGTGACGCTTGACAAACTCCTCAAGTTCAGGTGCCGTGTTCGACAGGTGAATCCCGTTTCCGACCAGGATGACGGGTCGCTGCGCCCTCTCCCATGGTCCAACTGGAAACTCCTCAGTTGAAGGGTAGGTGTGAATACAAAATTCCATTTCAAATTCTGGATTAAAATTCATCTCAGATGCCTGAAGGTCGAGAGGGATACTGAGCCACACTGGCCCGGGCCGCCCACTCGTCATGTGCCAGTACAGTTTTTCCATTTCCAATTTTACATCAGAATTGGGACGAAGATCTACAGAGTATTTTGTTATATGTTTCACCATATCGATGATATCACAGTCTGAGCCAGAATAGGTGCGGGTGGTATGGGCTAGGTGCCGGACAGACTCTTTGTGAGGGACTCCCCCGCTGATGAAGATGACGGGGGTGCTGTCCTGGTACGCAATCAGACAGGGTGTAACGGCGTTGGTCGCCCCACATCCAGCCGTCACACACACCATACTGGGCTTATTCGTCATCTTCGACCACCCGACCGCCGAGTAACCGCATGGTCCCTCACCGTGCTGATACACCATATTCATCGACTGACCAAACGAGTCATTCATATGCATGGCGAACCCACCTGTCACCGAGAATCCCTGTGTCACCCCCTTCTCAGTAAGGAATTTCGTTATGAAATCTGCGACCTTCATTAACATATTCTTGGACCCTTTCTTTTAATACCGGCTTCAACCAAGCTACATTGCAAATACCTGTATATGGGTCATCCAAATTTTGGTTCAAAATTATAAATGGAATTTTAGCCATAGTGAGAACATCCGAAAGTAGTGTTGGACTTTCGGGGTAAATCATATTCATGAATTTTGGTCCTAAATTAAAATCAGAATTGATAATCTCTTTGATGACCAATATCACATCACTCACGTGAATAAAATCGAAGAGTCGGTCCTTGGCTATTTTGACGTATCCCTCCCGAATGCCCGTGGCGAGCAGACGCTGTTCCGGCTCACCTGGTCCAAAACACCCCCATATTTTTAGGATGTAAATTTTGGGATCATTCTTTGCCATGTCTTCTATGATCTTCTTGGCGGCGCCGTAGGGCGTGTTGGCCTTGTCTGCTGCACCGCTCGAGAACCATATCATATGGTCATACTTGGCGAATCGCCTGACGTTGCTAAACATGGCCACGTTCCATTCGAACATTTCATCTTCATCGGCGCGTAGCCTGCTACCGCCAATTGCTGCACAGTTAATTATGAGTTTAAATTTCTTGTCTGAAAAATATACCCTAGTGGCCTCGGCGTCTGTGAGATCCAAGTCCGCTCTCCTGAGAGCAACGGCATTTGGAAAAGTCTTGGCCACATGACTTCCTATAAATCCACCTGCACCCAATATACAGATGGAGTCCATTAAAGATAATACTACTTTAAACTTTATGAAGTTTGCCGTGGTGACTCTATGCACGGAGGACTGGCGTGAGTTTGCCGAGGTTACAGATGCGAACAAGAAGGAGTATTGTGCCCGTCACGATTACTATTTTCGTCCAAAATGCGGTGAGCCTTTCCATACCCGTTTTCACTACGGCAACCCTGAGAAGAAGGAGATGGGGTGGGAGTGGGGCTTTGAGCGGGCCTTTGCTTTCCGCGACGCCTTCGAGGCCCATCCGGACTGCGACTGGGTCTATTTCTCGGACACTGACGCCATGATCACCAACCACACGCGCACCCTTGACAAGATTGTCGATAACCGCTACCACGTGATCCTAGCAGCCGACATCAACGGCACAAACTGCGGCAACCTCTTCATCCGCAACTCTGAGATTGGCCGGGCCTTTGTGAATTCCATGATCGGTGCCATGCCAGCCTACCGTGACAACCCGATGGCCGAGAACCAGTGGATTCAGGAGATGGCCACCGCAACCTACTGGAAGAAGTACATCAAGATCACGCCTCAGCGCATGTTCAACGCTTACGACTATACGCTGTACCAGTTCCCTAAATTCACAGGAACCAAGGATATTCTGGGTGTAGATGGTCAGTGGCAGTCTGGCGACTTTGCTCTTCATATCGTGGGTGGCATGGCCATGGACAAAAAGTCCCTAGCCGAGCGAATTTCAATTGCTAAATCTTATCTAGAGAAGGTGGTCAAGTAAATAACAATGATCGTGGATACATTTATGTTCTACAATGAATTGGACATTTTGGAACTGCGACTCATGGTCCTAGACAAGTACGTTGATAAGTTTGTACTTGTCGAGGCGGAGGTTAATCACGTGGGGGGGCCTAAAGAGCTGTTCTTTTACAACAACCGGCAGCGTTTCGCCAAGTGGCTTGACAAGATTGAGCACATCGTCGTGAGCGCCGAAGAGTCTCCTACTGATCCAAGTCCATGGGCTCGTGAGAAGTATCAGCGCGAGTGCATTACACGTGGTCTGGACCGCCTAGACGTACCGGACTATGCCACTATCATGTTGAGTGACGTGGATGAGATTCCAGATATGCGGGTCATTCCGTGGGAGCACCTGCCTAGCGTGGTCATGTCTGTCCATATGTGGATGTATCATTACAACCTGGATTACCTATTTACGGGCGAGCCATGGTACGGAACGGTCATCACGAATGCAGCTCTCTTCAAGCGGTACGGACCGAATTACTACCGCGACAACCGCTGGAAGTTCCCTCCCCTGCGATTCTCTGGGTGGCACCTGAGCAGCTTCGGCGACGAGAAGCACGTTCTGAACAAGATGCGCACGTTCGCGCACGCTCTAGACAACAACAACCACAAGCATCTACAGACGGAGGAGAATATCCGTCAGTGGATCAAGGAGGGCAAGTTTATTGACGGGAAGACTGAGCTGATGGCCCGCCCACCGGAGGCGCCGCTGCCCCCCGTCCCAATCGAAGATCTACTTCGCTTCAAATTCATCGGTAAATTTTAATCTGGCGAAGTTCCTCCTCGGCGACTGAAGGGCAGATGCCCATAACGGCCGCCTTGCGCCGCAAAAGCCGCCTGATGTCATCAATGTGTAAAAACTTTAAAAAATATGATTTTGCATTTAAATTTGCAAAAGGTCCGCCTGCTGCCGTGTCCCGCTGCCCCTGGCACACGGGCCACGTCACATCGCGCAAGTCGATTATCTCGGCATCGAGGTTATCCAGCCGTGGTAGGATATTCTCACGGATGAGAGTCCTGATATCCTCGACCGTTTTCTCCATGCTCCTTCCGGTGCCCATAGCTTTATGACTTGCAGTCATAATTTATGCAAATTGCCGCGCCTAGTGCAAAGGCCACGCCAAGCCACTGGATCCAGTGAGTCAATTTCTCTCCAAAAAACACGAATGCGACGATGGCTCCTCCTATGACGATGGCCGCCTCCCACATGATGCACGTCCACATGAGGCTCGTGTTCCTGAGGCTGCGTATGAGGAAAAAGAGGACCACGAGCCAGGCTACGATGCCGGCCCCCAGGTGGTGGTGCTTGCCATTTTCTGCAAACCACTTGAGGTGAGCGTTGCCAAATAACTCGCACAGCGTCATCGCGAGGACGTTGATAAACGTCATTTATATTGATTGGGATAAAATTTTGATTTAAAAATAAGACAATAACTTTAATTATGTGGTGGCCTCGCCTCCCCAGTTACTGGCCAGAGTGGATAGCTGCTTGGTTTATAAATATTCCTGGGCTGAACCACAGAAGTAAGACTGCTATGCTTGTTATACTAAAAGATCAGGAGACTCTACTAGTTAAACTGCTCGTTTATCAGGTAAAGAAATTATGTATTTAAATTGCAATGAAGGCGGCTCTCGTTACGGGGGTGGCTGGACAGGATGGCAGTTACCTAGCGGAACTTCTACTGTCTAAAAACTACACAGTATATGGACTTGCACGTTACACGTCAGAGAAGAAACGGTCTCGAATTTCAGATCTAAATTCAAATCCAGAATTCAATCTGATTGAAGGAGACCTTACGGACACTGCACGGGTCACGTCCATCATCAACTCCCTGAACTCGGCATACGACTCAATTGAGGTTTATAATTTGGGAGCTCAATCTCACGTGAAGATTTCGTTCGACCAGCCCGAATATACTGCGAATGTGGATGCCATGGGCACGCTTCGTATCCTGGAGGCTATTCGCGGTACTGGAGAAATCGGCAAGTTCAAGTTTTATCAGGCTGGTACCTCGGAGATGTTCGGTAAGATCCAGCAGCCCATCCAGAACGAGCAGACTCCATTTTACCCACGCAGCCCTTACGGTGTGAGCAAGCTGTTTGGCTACTGGATCACCAAGAACTACCGCGAGTCGTACAACATGTTCGCATGTACCGGCATTCTGTTCAACCACGAGTCGGAGCGTCGCGGGGAGGAGTTTGTGACACGCAAGATTACACTTGGTTTGAAGGAGTGGCTGAACAGCAACAAGACGATCGAGCTGGGCAACCTGGACGCCAAGCGCGACTGGGGTCACGCAGAGGACTACGTGGAGGCGATGTGGATGATGCTTCAGCAAAACAAGCCGGATGACTATGTGATTGGCACCGGTGAGACGCATTCCGTCCGTGAATTCATCAACGCGGCTCTGGAGCACCTTGGGGTCAAGTACGAGTGGCGTGGATCCACCATAGACGAGGAGTGCGTGTGTGTAGATGGCGGAAATCCAATTATAAAAATCAATCCAGACTTTTACCGGCCCGCCGAGGTGGATGTGCTTATTGCGGATTCTCGCAAGGCGTATGAGGAGCTCAACTGGCGCCCAAAGACGACGTTCGAGCAGCTCGTAAAGAGAATGGTTGATAAGGATGTGAATAACTAGAAAAATATGAAGTGGCTATTTGTGGGACCCCGGCTGCTGGCCGGCATAGGGCAAGTTACGAAGCGCTATGCCGACTTGGTGGGAGGAGAATACGTGGAGCTCGGTGAGCGGCCTAAAGAGCAGTGGTACGACAAGGGATTTGCTTTTATGCTCCCTATGGAGAACAACGTAATTCTAGTGGATCAGTACTCGACTTTCTGCAAGGAGATGATGCACATGACGATCTGCGAGACGGAGCCTGTGAATGAGGCGTACGGCATGCTCGCCAAGTACAAGACGCTCTATGTGGCTTCAGATTTCTGCAAGGAGATTTTTGAGAAGCAATTTCCAGATGTAAATTGGAAGGTGCTTAGGCTGTACGCCGAGGGCGTGCCCCGGCCTCCCAAGATGGAGGGTCCCTACGTGTTCTACACGATAGGCAACGTCATGGATCCACGGAAGAATGTGACTAGTCTTCTGCGGGCATTTGAGGAGTGCAATTTCCCCAACGCAAAACTCCTCATCAAGGCCACATGCAATTCTGATTTTAAATTTGAAATGAAAAATGTAATCGTGATCAATGGCCTTCTGAGTCAGATTCAGATGGAGAATGTGCATAACCAGGGTCACTGTTATATCAACTGCTCGCACTCCGAGGGGGTCGGAATGGGGGCGGTGGAGGCGGCTCTGCGGAACAAGCCTGTGATTATCACGGACTATGGGGGTCTTAAGGAGTATGTCGAGACTCCATGGGTTATCCGCTGCACAAAGGGCAAAATTGGGTTTGACGATTTTCTATTCAAAAAAGATCATATTTGGGGGTATCCACTGTACGAAGATCTAGTGACGTATATGAAATTCTGTTATCAGAATAATATTCGTGAATTCAATCACGATCACACACGTAAGCTCATGGAGGACATAGAGCCTACTTTGATGTGTTGTTAGCTGGGGCCGCATTCATGCCGCGGGCGATGGCATTCACACCCATGCCAATATCCACCAGTGAGCGAGCGACAAGCGCCTTGGCTGCCGAGGCGGCGGCGCGCTTAAAGTAAGCTGCGGCGCGGTTGGCGTTATTTGCAGCTGCACCATTCGACTGGCTGGCAAGGGTCTTCATCTTATTAGATGCAGAAACCAGCTGGGTGTAGCTGTTTCCGAACTGAGAAGCCGCGTTTTTGGCGTTGTTATTAGCCGCAGCTGGGCGATTGTTGGCGAAGTTATTGGCGCTCCGATTGACATTATTATTGGCATTCTTAATACCAGTCACTGCATTATTCACTTTAGTCAGTGCGGACGACAGGGTGGCGTTCTGACGCTGGGTATTATTCATTTACTCTAATTCTATATTAAAATTTAGATGGCTTTCCTGAAGGGGGTGAGACGGAGAGCGACTGGTCAGACTGGGAATCCACCCAATAGAGGGACAGATACACTATGATGCCTATAACGAGGGTGGAGGACAGCATGAATGACTTTTGGGTATTGAGATAAAGAACGGCCTCATCTATGATCTTGAATCCTGTGGGCTTCTTTATCAGCTTGGGGACGAGATAGACGAGTAGGAAATTGACAGCCATGGCCGCCCATACATAGTTGAGATTCAACTCCATTACACTATATCAAGATTTTAGTGAGGCGCGTGCTTCTTGCAGAACTCGCCGCAGGTGGCCTTGAAGCGGCAGGGGCGGCCCTCGAGGGTCTTGGCCCTGCAGATGGGCCCGCAGGCCTTGGCGGCCTTGGCTGCGACGGCGGCTTCGATGGCCTTGGGGGGCTTGTCGATCACCTTGAGCTTGTGCGCTGCTTCTGTGAGGGCGATGGAGCGTTCGCGCACGCGAAGCGCCGCGTCAGCGAAAGCCTCTGGGTCAGGGTGGTTTATTTGTTTTCCGCTCTCGAAGAGCTTTTTCCAGAGCTCCCCACCCTTGCCCTTAGGGGGGGCGAGGGGGGCTTTGGGGGTTGGTTG
>Ga0247723_1000493_pt1 | contig 27237 bp, 22 predicted proteins | sample MSEWelMarce5H_FC_FD_189079 | JGI IMG/M metagenome (GOLD analysis project Ga0247723, IMG submission 189079) | Subsurface sediment microbial communities from gas well in West Virginia, United States - MSEEL Well Study Marcellus 5H_FC | ecosystem: Environmental > Terrestrial > Deep subsurface >... | reverse complement strand
GGCTCGTTATCAACCAGTACAGCCGAGTCTACATCTTTCACCTACTTGCGAGACTGACTGAAGCGACCGAACGGGGTGCTGGGCGCTTGGTGACCTTTGATCAGATAGTAGACCGGAAGCAGAAAAACCCGTTCGATGTAGAGCATATCTGGCCTGATGACTTTGACAGCGTGAGCCACCTGTTTAACAGCAGCAACGAGTTCCAAGAGCTACGGAATCACGTCGCTTCGCTGGTGTTACTGCCGCAGGATGTCAATCGTAGCTTGCAAGCAAAACCCTATGAGGAAAAGCGGAGTCACTACGCAAAGCAGAACTTTTATGCTGCAAGTTTTGACCAGAGCGTATACCAGCACCAACCACGCTTTGTTGACTTTGCTCAAAGAAACGCTCTGCCGTTTCAGGCGCACGATGCGTTTACAAAGGCTGAACAACACGCAAGGTGTGAACTTGTTGAAGCATTGGTAACTCTGGTCTGGTCTCCGCAGCGATTACAAGATGCTGCATACACCGAACAGCTTTGAGATAAAGATGACCATCACGCCCACGGAAACGGTAGTTAATATGCCTGATCAACCACGCACAGAACGAAGAACGCAAGAACGGGTTAAGGCGTTGTTTTCTGACGCATCCCGGTCTGATTGTCTTGGCTACGATTACTTAGGTGAATGGAGCAAGCGAGACAACAACCGGTGTGTGGAAGTGGAGTTGCTGCGTACTAACCTTAAAAAGCGTGGGTATGGCGATGCACAAGTTTCCGCTGCCATTCAGAAGATTCTTGGTGTCACAGACTCCACTGGCATTAACCTTTATCAGGCGAACATGCGGACATACCAGCTGCTTCGCTACGGTGTGTCTGTCCAAGTAGCGGCAGGTGTACCTAATGAACAAGTGATGCTGATTGATTGGCATAATGCTGCCAACAATCACTTTGCTATCGCCGAAGAAGTTACGCTCAAAGGTGGTCATGAACGCCGCCCGGACTTAGTGCTGTACATCAACGGGATTGCGATCGCTGTCATAGAACTCAAGCGAAGCAATGTTGAAATTGCAGATGGTGTCCGCCAGCTCATCACCAATCAGGAGGAGATCTTCAACAAGGCCTTCTTCCCGACCGTGCAACTATTGCTTGCTGGGTCGGATTCGCAAGGATTACGCTACGGTACCGTCACTACCAGAGAAGAGTTCTTTGTCGAGTGGAAACCTGCCAATACAGATGCTTTTACAGCTGGTTCGCACCTGGATCGACCTCTTGCTGAGATCTGTGAAAAACAACGCATTCTGGACATCATCAGGAACTTCATTATCTTCGATGGTGGAGTCAAGAAAGTCCCACGCCCGCACCAGTTTGCAGCTGTAAAGGCTGCTCAGATACGCATCCAAAACCGTGAGGGTGGTGTCATCTGGCATACGCAGGGTAGTGGCAAAAGTATCCTCATGGTGTTGCTTGCCAAGTGGTTACTTGAGCATGATTCTGATGCACGTATCCTTGTTGTGACCGATCGGGATGAACTGGACAAGCAGATAGAAGGCGTTATGAAAAACGCCGGCGTGATTGGTGACAGTGCTTCATCTCCACGCATAACTTCCAGGGCAGAGTTTGTAGCAAAACTGAGTGCGACATCGCCAAGATTGCTTTGTGCACTTCTCCACAAGTTTGATGCATCCGATCTAAAGGGTCCCGCTCCACAGATTCATGGGCGCTTCTATGTGTTTGTTGATGAATGTCACCGCACCCAAGGCGGCGACATGAATAAGCAGATGAAGCGGTGGTTGGGAGATTCCATCTTTGTCGGGTTCACGGGTACACCACTTTTGCGCCGTGACAAGCAGACCACACGGGATGTTTTTGGCACGTACATCCACACCTACAAGTTCCATGAGGGTGTTCAGGATGGCGTGGTTCTTGACCTTAAGTATGAAGCCCGTGATGTGCCCCAGCGAATCACATCTCCAAAGGCCATCGAAGAGTACTTTGAGCGTAAGACGAAGACGCTGAACAACTTCCAGAAAGCAATCATACGGAAGCGTTGGGCCACGATGGAAGAGTTAATGAGTGCGGAGGAGCGAAAAGCAAGGATTGCTGCCAGCATCATTCACGACTTTGATACCAAGCCTCGCCTTAATGACAATCGTGGAACAGGCATTCTTGTAGCTGCCAGTATCTATGATGCGTGTCATTACCTGCGCATCTTCAAAACCAAGACTTTTGGCCAGTATTGCGGCATTATCACGTCCTTTGAACCCAACCATAATGCGATCTCCCGTGAGCCTGAAAACAGTGATGAAAGGTACAAGTTTGACACGTATACCAAGCATGTGTTGACCAACGGCCAGACCACCAAGGCATACGAGGATGAGACCAAACGCATGTTCATCCAAGAGCCTGCAAACATGAAGTTGCTGATTGTGGTGAGCAAGCTTCTCACGGGCTTCGATGCGCCAAGCTGTTCTTACATCTACCTTGACAACGAGCTGCACGATCACAACCTGTTTCAGGCAATATGCCGAACTAACCGCCTTGATGGGGAGGATAAAGATTACGGCTATATCGTTGACTTCAAACAGCTGTTCAAGGATGTCCAGGAAGCCATTGCGGTTTATAGCTCCGATGAACTTGACATCGATGCCGGTAATGGTGGTTCGAACAACGTCACTCTTAAGGATTGGCTAAAAGAGGGGCGTGAGCAGCTCAATGCAGCACGGGAGCAACTACGGTACTTGTGTGAGCCCGTTCCATTACCCCGTGAGATGGAGCAATATCTGCATTACTTCTGCGGTGATGCCAGTGACCCTAATGCGTTGAATGCGACAGAACCACTGCGGATGACGTTCTATAAGTCAGTGGCAAACTTCGTGCGCTCCTATGCCAATATTGTTCAGGATCTGACCGAAGCTGGCTATAGCGATGAGGAGTCATTGGCATTGCAGCGGGAGGTGGACTTCTTTAGTGAGATTCGTGGCGCCGTCAAGAAGCATTCTGGTGAGGAGCTGGATATCAAGCCCTTCGAGGCGGATATGCGACACTTGATCAACACGTATATTCAAGCTGAGCCCGCATCAGATATGGGAGACCTTGATTCCCTATCCCTCACAGAGCTGATTGTTCACACGGGCGTACACGATGCAATCGCCCGTGACCTCAATGCCAAGGGTAAGTTGTCGAAGAAATCGATAGCGGAAGGCATCATTAACAACGTACGCAAGACCATCATCAGGGACCAGCTCACGGACCCAAGATTCTATGCGCAGATGTCCAAGCTTTTAGGCGACCTGATCCAGATGAGCCGGGAATCTGTTGCGGAATATGAGACGTTTCTTAGCAAGGCAGAAGAACTGGCAAAGGCTATTGTCAAAAAGGATGCAGTCGGTGGTGTTCCTGCTGAGCTTAACGGTATGCCGGAGGCAAAGGTCCTTTACAGCAACCTGATTGATATTCTGGCAAAGATGAATGGCACGAGCGACAGCGTGGTGCGTGAGGAAAGTTTGGAAGAAAAGGACGCACGCTTGAGGCTGGCACTTGATATTCATATGGCCGTGATTGAACATGCTCCTGCTGGTTGGAAGGGCGATGAAGTGCGTGAAAACCAGGTCAAAAACGCCCTTTATCCAATCATGTCGAGGAACAGGGTAGCAACCTTGGCCGTGTTTGAAATTGTAAAGAATCAGCCGGGGTATTGATGGTTGAAGTGATTGAGCTTGGGGATGTTTGCATATCTGTGACCCGCAAGGATGTACGCAACGTTCATCTGTCAGTGCATCCTCCTGATGGTCGTGTTACTTTAGTGGCGCCCATAAACACTCGCCTTGATGTTGCCCGAGCATATGCCATCAGCAAGTTGATGTGGATTCGCCAGCAACAGGAACAACTTAAGAATCAGGCACGGGAGACGCCACGAGCATATGTTGACCGTGAAAGTCATTACTTGTGGGGTCGGCGTAGATTGCTCAAGGTTGTATACGCCGATGTGAAGGCATCAGTAAAGTATGACCACCGCTACATCACATTATCTGTCAGGCCAGGGAGCGATGTGGACAAGCGTGCGGAGGTGATGCATGAATGGCACAAGTCATTACTGCATGCGGCGGTTCCAGGTTTGATATCCAAGTGGCAGGACAACCTTGGTGTTGTTGTGCGGCACTACTTCTTGCAACGAATGAAGACCAAGTGGGGAAGCTGCAACTACACGGCGGGGAACATCAGGATTAACACAGAACTTGTCAAGAAGCCCAAGGATCTGCTGGAGTATGTGGTGGTGCATGAGCTGGTCCACTTGCTCGAGCCCAATCATAGTGAGCGCTTCGTTGAGATTCTCCAGCATCACTACCCTACGTGGCGAGATGCTCGTGCGGAGTTGAATGAGCTTCCATTAACTGCCGAGGAATGGTAGAGAAATGCCCCTAAAAACTGATTATTCCTGTCATTGAATCCATAGAGTCACAATCGGCACGGCATCATCATTATCGTGAAGATCTCAGCCTGATTTTCGTGCCCTGGTGTTTTTCTAAGGCCCCCGTGATGGATACCAAAGGGGACCCAAACTTTAAGTACCCCCCAGGTGTCGCTCGTGAACTCGCCATCGTAGTAGGGATAACACTAAGAGCCTGGTAATCCCGATAAACAAACCCTAACTGCAAATTAAGATTTTTGCTCATCAAATAATCCCGTCCACTTGTAGCAGATGTTACGCTAAACGACATGCCTGCTCTCTACGATCGCAGGCTCAATTATTGGTCGCTCCACTCCCAATAATCCTCACAAGCTCGGAATATTGGTCGCTTCTCTCCTTAGCGAACTGGGTCTTAGTGGTTGTACTTAACAGCTCCGTTCCACTTCGCTGATAACGCCTTCTACATCCTTCCAGTCACTCGTAAGCTCGTTCCTTACAGGATGTAGAAAGAAGCAATGAATACGGACATGTATAAAAGCCTTTAAATAGGAAAATCAGCCATATGAGATCAATGTCATAAAACTGGATTGGTTCTTATTAAGACGTATAAAAATGCAGGGAGACTGATGGACTAACGGAACAGGAGGACCGGCACTTGTGACGGGCTGTATGTGAAGTTAGTACGGCACTGATGGACCCTCGGGACATCAGCATTTAGATCATTGTTAAAAGACAAGTAACTTTAAGCTTTTCTACCGGTTTACGAGGAAAACCGTGAGAAGTCCGGACAGGTCAAAAGTGTCCGAAGATTCCGTGTAGAAATGTGTACAAGATTTACATGAAAGAGCTAAATCGACACATACACGCCACGTGGAAGAAGTACATCAGGAAGCAACGTAGTGAGCGGAAATGTCAGATTGTCCCGCTGGCGTTCATCGTCGAGTGCAATGGGGTAGTGACATACGACAAAGAATCGTTCTATGATCACGCAAGGGAACAGGGAGCAACAACGAAGCATGAACTTGAGTTTGTCGGTGATCCTGTGTTTGTCCCAGGAACAGAATTCGTAAAAACCTGGCAGAAGAATCTTGACCGGATGCGATTCATTTATTCTCTGGAGTTACGGGGTATAGAAGATTCCGGCTGTTGGTACTATCCCATCGAGCAAATTGTGTGGACAAGTCACAAGAATCTGTCCCGGCGTAAGAAAGTTCCGCACCTAACCACTTACGGGATGACTCAGTGGAAGAACGGGCAGATTAACAGAATCACTGCCTGGAATGAAACAAAAACCGCTAACGCCTGGTCAAAGGATGCTCGGGCCAAGGTGAGTGACAAAATTATTACACGACGGATTGCAAAGGGATGGAAACCTGAAGATGCCATTAGCTACTCCTCAAAATAATCCCCATCAAGCCGCATTACTTTAACCACTCGCTGAACTCCAACACCCACTCCATATTCGATCATGAGTCTTGAGAGCTCAGCACCATCGATGAGAACAATCTTAGAGTCGATATTCTTTACAAAGTCGAGGGCGTCATTTGAATAAGAGCTTGTTGTAATAAACACTCCTTTTCTTGCCCTGAATCCTTGAAGAGCGCCAGCAAACTTTTGAACTTCTGGCCGACCTACAGTACCTTCCCATCTCTTTGCCTGAATATAGATGGTGTCAAGTCCAAGTTTGTCTTCTTTGATGATGCCGTCGACTCCACCATCACCACTTTTTCCAATGGTTTTGCCAGCGTCCTTAACGCTTCCGCCGTATCCCATAGAGACAAGAAGGTCGACAACAATCCTCTCAAAGAAGGCAGGGGAGACAGTTTTGAGTTTGTCCAGGAGATCGTCGGCCAGAGATTGTTGTAGGGAAAGAGCTGCAGAATCGAGCTGTTCTTCGGGGCTTAATTCAGAGAGGTTTGGTTCTGGTAGCGTGGTTTGTTTGTCATTGCTTTTGCCTTCACCTCTGGAATAAAAGGAAACAAACTCGGGATATTGCCTTAGAAATTTATTGTCTATCCTGGTGTTACCTAAGGCTGCAACACGAGATCCTTCGGTGGTAATTCGGTTTTGGGATCGCTTTGGTCTCTCTAACAATCCAGCCTTTTTCAGGTAAGTAATTGCCCATCCAATTCTGCTATGAGCTACTGTTTGACTTCCGCTTGGCAACAATTCTTCCAGCTCTTCATCGGACCAGGAATGTTGAAGCGATAACTCAGCTACAACTTCCTTCACTGATCTGGTCTTCCTGTCCGCCATAAGAGACAAGACTGGATTCATGAGGCTTTGGTAGTCAGGGATTGCCATGGTCCAGTTTACTTGGTTTTAGTGGGGTGGCTGGTCTTATGGATAGCCATGTTATAAACTGCAACTAAGGTTTGATGGCTCCAACTTAGCTTTTGAGATGATGTTTCGTCATCCGTGAATCGTGTTCATCTGACTCGATAGTGCATGCCTTTGGGCAAGCACCATCGTGTAGGGCCAGCTCGTAAGTTGCAATCACTGCCATCAAACCGCCTTTTGTAATGTCCATTCAATACGGTCTTTCACCTGAAACTGTCGTTAAGGTTGCAAACACACTGAAAGTTGATCATGATGCGTTGCTGTCAACCTTGGACTTGCTTGAACGATCACCATTGTCGCTCTACGCCAATGTGAAGATTCGCAAGGGCAACGGAAGATATCGAGATATTTCAGTCCCGACGTCGTTTCTAAAGTCATTGCAAAAGACCGTTCTTCAGGCTTGCTCAAAAGGTTTTAACCATGGCAAATATTGTCATGGTTTTGCCATGAACCGATCAGTTGTTACCAACGCAAAATGCCATGTTGGATGTACACTGGCAGTAACGCTCGATTTTGAAAATTTCTTTACATCGATAAAGGGTGACAAAGTATTCGAGCAGTTTCTGGGCTTGTGTCATGGTGCTGATATGGCATATGTTTGTACCCTGATATGCACAGTTGCCAATTCTGATGTGAACCCGAGAGAACTTTCAAACCGTTTTCTCCCACAAGGTACATCAACATCACCATTTTTGAGCAACCTATGTACCAACAAGTTTGACTATCGCATTGCTGGCTTACTGAAGAAAAAACTCAGTTCGTGGACATATACAAGATATGCTGACGACCTAACTTTTTCCACATCGGACAGTAACCAAGATGTGGGTCGTCTTTTAAGTGCTGTCAAACGGATCACTAACGACGAAGGATTCTCGATAGCTGACACGAAGACACATGTTGAACGAGATCCATTATCGATTTCAGTCACAGGCATAATAGTTAACCCTAAATTGCACCTATCAAGGTCTTATTCTCGTAGGATAAGAGCCGCCATATATAAATTGAACACAGTGGCTCCTCTTAAAGTAATGGAGCGAACTGACTACGCACTGAGATTATCTGGAATGTTGTCGTTTATGGCTTCTGTAAATTTTCAGCAGTTTAACGACCTTTACGTGAGATACAAATTACATGAACAGGATTGGATGAGTGATACACCAATATCTAAGTATTTTTGGTCAACACGCAAAGATAAGAAAGCCTTGCCACGAAGTGTTTCTGCGAGCATTAGAAGAGCAATTTATAGATTGGAAACGACTACCGGGTGTTTGTCCTCGTATCGCCTAAGTGTACTTCGGGGTGAATTAACACAAATGCGAGAATTGGATTCTGTCGGGTTTACCGAGTTGGTAGCAAAGCATGCATGGTTGGTATCACTCATTCAGTCATCTGAGGTTCCAACCAGCAAAGTTCTTGGGCTACCTATGAGATCCCCCAAAAATGGCAACAGGTTGTTACGGCAAACAGTGTTTAAAACACGTTTCCGGAGACATAGAGACGTTGAAGACATTGATGAAGAAGACATTGATGAAGAAGACGGTGATTACATATTGTCAGAGAATTTCCGACCACATTACTCTCCAAGTCTCGTCTACTACAAGAAAGAGGAACAGACTGTAACGGAAATCGAAACCAAAACCGACCACGAGATTGCAATCGAACAGGCGACACGAATCTCGATGGAAAACTGGTTCGACGGAAAGATACACAATCTTTAGGATTTCTCGATTAATATGAACGTCAACTGGGCTTGTTAATCCGAGACCATTCTTGGACCTTGTAATATTTTTCCACTTCATTCCCCATCCCAATCCCCACCACCGTAAAACTGGGGAGTTTTCGTCCTCTTCATCAATCCAACGGAGGGGTCAATATTCATGTCGTTAAGGGGTCAGTTTTACATGTCGCCTGACAAAATACAGCAATATGAGACTGGCAGGTATGAATGAAGGTATTCATAGAAACGTTATGATGTCCTTGACTTACATTAAACCTATCAGTTTAAGTAACGACAAAATCGAAACAATTCCAAAAAGTGCCATCATTACTCTGACAATCCATGTTGTCCATTCGAAATTTTTATTTTCTTGTAATGCGGCGGCTGCAAACACGCTTGCAAAAAAGGCTGCTAAACAGAAAAAAACCGATAAGTACGACATTAATTTCCTCGATATATCTGTGACGATTGTGAAACCAACATTTACATTGTGAACACTAACGACATAAGATGACCAAAGCACGATTATGTCGCAAGTTTTTTCACCATTTAGCCTATGAGAGGGGGTTCTAAATGGTATGTGAGTTATGTATAGAGGGGGGGAGAAATTCAAATGCAATCTCTAATCTCATCTAATCCATTATCAGTGCAGTAGGAATTTTAAGTTCTTTTGCTTTTTGATTAACAATTTCAATTGTTTTTTTAGCATTTGAGATAGTCTCCTTTTCACTTCCCGTTAAGTAAAACCCATCATGCAACCATAGGACAATTTTTGTTCTTTTTGCTTTCTCAATTAGAAATTCAATACCAGGACTTAAGATTGACAATTCGATTGAGGATATCAAACTGTTGAACTTTTGATTCATCTTGCCTTTAAGTAAATTTCCAAAAGCATCCTTGGTTTCTGATTTAAAGTGATGAATCAGGTACTGAGTCCTTAAATTTAGAAATTCCTCAATCTCAGGTGTTTTGTTTAGTCTTTCGAAACACCTCCTTAAGTCAGTGTTAATTGCATCCTCTGTGATTACTTCATCATCATTGAAGAGGACAAAATACACAAATTCTTTGATGGACTTTTTATCCATTCCGGTTTGATTTGTAAGGTAATCCCAAGTTTGTCCTGAATCACAAAGCTTAAGTAGAAGTGGGGAATTCAATACATGAGCAGCAATTGAAAGTTGTGAATGTCGAAGATCCAACTTATGGCAATCTGAGAAAGCCACTTCTCGAATGTGCCGTTTAAGATTTTGATAATGTCCACCATCTGCATATATTCTTACTGTCTTTGGTCCTTGGGCATATATTGGTTTTGGATTGAGTTGAATTGCACTTAATGCTGCTAATGTCTGTTTTTTTGAATCACTATCAAGATTCTCAGCTAAACCTATCATCCCGTTCCAATTATTGTTAAATCGTTCCTGGAATGAATTAGATGGCAGCCTATTCAGGTACGAAATGAGCTTGGAAGAAATCTCATTCGGGTAGATTGTGGTTTCCTCTGTCCGCTTACTGTTTTCTATATTGGCAGCCTTTTTGATACCTTTACTCTTACCATCGAACAACAACACTGGATCTAACTTTGGCTTGTTGTGCTGGTTTTGTGCTTCCAACATGTAATCAGGTGGGTTGGTTATTTTAAATGAAGTAGCCTGAGATCTTGTATAGAATGGCCGTTTCTTCTCTATGTGAATCAACCTTTCCAGGCGATGGAGATTGCTTGAGATCAGGTTCTTTTTGCTGTGTTTTATATTCAGGATTTGCAACATTGTGTCGGTATCAAGAACTGCAAATGTTTCGTCGTCTTTATCCCTGAATGAGCTGAAAAGAAACAAACCAATCAACGTGAGGATTATTTTGTCATCCCCATATTGCTGCACCAGTTGCTGACGAAAAACCCGTTCCACAACCCAATCTGTTTTGATGGATCGTTTTGGAAGTTTTACATGTGTTACTGCTTCTTGGTGTGCAAAATCTGAAATGTATCCAGAAGGTGTTATCTCTTCTTTGGCCAGTGTTTCGGCAAACAACATATCCAATGATTTTTTCCCATCAAGGTCATCTACAAAAGTACAAAGGTTTCCGTCTCGTGTTTTCGACAACGGAAGAGGGACAGCCCTATATAAGCTACTTTTAGAAACGTCAACCTGGGGAAAAGGATTAGTTAGATCTAATGCTAACTCGGCAGCTTTTGAATGTTTGCACGTCGGAATGGAAATGGCGCAGGCCAAATTGTAGTTGTCAAGAGCATAGAGAGCGCAAGGGTAGCCAACTTTGATGCAGTTATCTCGAAACCTAAATGCAAGATTGTCATCAATCTCACCAGTCAAAGCGTTCACCAAATTAATAGGTTGTACATACCAATCTATAGAATTTTCGACAAGGATTGGGTCCTCTTGATTGTGAATTGTTGCTGATTTTGGATAAATACGCCGGTGGCTTATATCCGCATACGACAAGCCTAATAGTGCCTTCGCCACTTCAAGAATTCTCTTTCGTGCAGAGAATCTGGAATAATCTGATTGGTTGAAATGGCTTTGATTTATGTATGTAGTGGGATTTTTTGCCTTTCGAGACTGAAAACTGATTGACGACGCATACATACAAAGACAATTTAAATCTTGAGCTATATCCTGCAGTAGGGGGCCAAGTTCGTTCCTTAGTGACTCTGTTAGTGTTTTCTTGCCCTTAACGACATGTGCTTGGTCGGGGAACACAGCTTCAAAGTAACTATCAGTCATTACTTCTCTGGCTTGGTTGGATGCTGTCGAATCTGTTGATCATGGTAGGTTTTGATAGATCAAATGGTCGTGACTTCTTTGCTTGGCTGATCATGTGGTAGCCGCAAAGTCCATCAGGGATTGCAGTATTGTGGATGAGTCTTCCAGTCTGCGACCATACCAGGAACATAAATCTCCATCTGAATTGAGGCTTAATGGACAATGGATGGACCGATTCAATGAGTTACTTTCATCCCGGACTGTGGAAGAAAATGATGCAAGATTCTTGGCTACTTGAAGTGCTGTTGTGTGCTTGCAGTCAGATCCCAACATCACGATTGCACACAGTTCTTGATTAGAGAGCCGATATAACTCTGCCAGCAAGCTCTCATTTATGCATTCCTGAATGTAACTTTTGGCAACGACGTCATCTATTTGCCCAGTAGTAAGATCTACTTGAAAAGGCAATGGTTGAAGAAAGTACTTAACTGATAAGTCAACCGTGATGTTATAAGCTTGGATGGATGGATGCCCATTCATGGAAACACGCCTCGTAGCGACATCAGTGTACGAAGCACTCGCATGCGACAATAGCATTCTCTTCCTACCAAGCATAACTCTCATCATCCGGGCAGTCGTAAGAAATTCAGCATACCTACGAGCGCCATGGATCTTAATTGCCATTGATTCAACGGGCGCCGAATCATCACTGTGCAGCTCAACCCGTGAGGCATTAGATGCAAGTGTCTCAAGTTGAATTGCAAGAGCAACGATGTCCGGTGCGTAAGCTTCAAAATCGGTCATCCTGTTTCGACTGCCAAGTGTTATGGCCTGGTCCAGATGGATCATTGCCGCTAATGAATCAGGATGCGTAACTTTGGAAAGTATTGGCGGTCGTATGGTCATGTCACTCCATTACATTTGCACATCAATTGTTGACCTATCGTTTAACTTCCCTTTTTGAACCCTGGTACATCGACGGTCAGTCTGTCCTCAAATTGCTTGCGCCATCTGAAAATTGTCATTCGAGACTGTCCTAACTCTTTCGCAATCGTGTCAACCGTCGCCTTTTTGCGCATTAAGTCTCGAAGTTTTATGTAGTTACTTTCAGCCTTGCTCGCTTGTAAATCGACACTTTGCTTCATCGGAGAAACAATGAGTTGATCTTGCAGTTCAAAGGCAACATCAAAATCAAGTTTGAGTAATGACGTGTGATTCACGGTTGCAACAAGGATGCGCTTGTCTCTTGCAAAAAGCAGCGAGTGTAGCTGGTTATTAACATTCGAACCTATTGCTTCAAACGAAGGTACCAGGACACAAAGTTCTGACCCGATACCGCTGATGAATTCCTTAAAAGCCAATGTCCGGTTACTTACTACACGAATGGTTGGATCTGGACTATACGGTTTGAGGGCACTTTTGTCATTTTCCACATCGGTAAGAAATGAATCAATGTTGCGTGTGGCAATGGATAGAAGCTCATTCCGAATGAGGTCTTTACTCCTATCATCGTAGTTCAGATCGGTTCCCTCAGGAAGTTCGTAATCAAAAAAACCTGACCGCCAGATGTACCCAAGTATTTTCATTGTCGCCTTTATCTATGTCAACAGTCTCCAACAGTATCGACAAAACACAATACCACATAATTCGGTTACTCTGTATATATCGGTACATTTGAATAATTTTGTGACGTTATTGCAAAGAGTAACGTTACTGTGGTAAGGTTCTTGTATCGATACATTTTTACGGAGACGTGGATGGCGAACATTATTGAAAATCGCTTGGAATTATCCTTCGTGGATGTCGGGTCAAGACTGGCTTGGGCAGACACTCACACCTGCTTTCGGGGTGACCAGTTACTCCTTAAATACAAGGAGGCATGGTCAGGGGAGGATTGCTGTTCACGCATTCTTGATGATGAGGAGAATGAGGATGGCGGCATGGTGTTGTTCTTCGACAGCAGATGGTCGAGCCCGTGTACGTGGTTTTCTGAAATGGTGCAGGCTAATCCCGACATCACCGAGGGTAGTTTGAGTTTCTCTGACCCAAACATGCTGGCAATCGGAGAACTCGAATGGAATGGCTGGGACCTCACAGAGTCCTATCGTGAAGGTCAAGATTTGTCCGCTGACGACTTGTTCGTTCTTGGGGTCGAAGCCTGCGATACCTCTTCCGATTTCCCCTGAGATTGTTGAGCCGTGCATGTTTCGGTCTGGTTACCCGTCTACATACATGGTCAATGTCTCCTAATTATGCTCATCGTGGGGAGTCTGTAAGGACCCCATCGCCCCTTGTACCGACCGGGGGAAGTGGTCGGATTGCTGTTTGAATAAAGGGACACTTAGTGGAAACTTTAGGATTTGGTTTGGAAGTGAGTGAACCAAGCGTGAAGGACATCCTTTACCGGCTCACTGGCATCTGTTTTGTTGGATCTGTTACGCAAGAGGATAGTGGAGCCGTGAATATTGTTCATCGGGCCCATCTTAAGAACGGATGGACCGTAGATCTGCGAACAATCACAATGATCAGTAGCGACGGCTGTAGGATTGAACTCTACGGGTCGCTTGAAGAAGCGGTCAACGAACTCGAATGTCTCGAATCGCTCAATCTACTTCGATTTGATGAAGGGGATGAACCTGAAGTGATTGATGCAGTGCTTTCCGCTTCAGGACAGAATCTGAAATTTGGAATTGAATGGGAGAACATCAATGACGAAACGTATGGGATTCATGTCTGGTTTACGGAAGGTGGGCAACATCCTTCAATGTCGCCGAACTGGTTATGGTTGTTGACATATATCACCGTAACCGATGAGCACGGCAAGGTTTACAGCAACATCGAGGAATCTGATTTTGAGGATCTCCTGAAGTTTGCGGCGAGATATGAATTGGTACCCGCAGCTGCTTAGCGTGCGATCGTTAGGGCCACACCTTATGTACGTGACATAAGAGCAAAGGAGGATTGCTATCAAGCAAACTCATTCAATGTATCGACCTGATTCTGTTGAACGCGAAGCGTTCACCAGAACAGTCAATGTTCTTAGAAAGGGATCAATATGATGATCGAAAGCAATGAAGAGCGTAAGTTTCTTCCCGCACAGCAATGGACAAGGCAGCAAGTTATGGAACTGCTTAGGGACGAATATGGCGTTGATTACACAAACGGCATCGTAGAGTTCGGTGACGTGTGTACTGTTGATAGTGAACGACTGATCAGTTCAAGCGACAAATTTCGAATGTGGACTCGTACGCAAGTATGGATTGAAGTCAACAACGAAGCGTTAATGGCGGAACACGATGTAGTCGGCGATGTACTTGCAAACTATGCACATGGCGGTGGTGATGCTGTTAGTGCCTATCTCGAATCTCGAGAATCGCAGCAGTAAGAAATCGACAAAAACGGACCAGGGAGAGCGCCGGCAAGCACTCTCTCCCTGGGCCATGACTATCGTTACAAGTCACGCCAGTCTATCAAGGGCGAACGTGACTGGAAAGGTGTTTGCAATATGGCAACACACGTCACTCTCGGTACAACTTCACTTCGGCAGCCAGTAAGGATTGAAGAGCTTCGCACGAGTAAGTCCGGTTTGAAGCGGATAAGGATGTACATCGAAGCGGCAGGCCAAGTTGGTCTAACCCCTATACGATTCGCTCGGTTTGTCAACTGCACGGTTCATGATGCAACTGTATTGATGGACAACCTTGCATCAGTGGGGGCAATCAAGCAACGGAACAACGTTACCCGCACTTACGCCATCAATCCCCATTACACAGGCACTGTTTGGTGTTCACTGCTGATGTAAGTTGCCGCAACGCGGCAACAATCTACATTCCTACCTAAGTTGGCACCCTAATTATGGGGATGATTTCATGTAGGCGGAGGTGCGACGACCGCACTATCTAAAGCACTATCCTGGCTGAAGTGGGAAAACTTCTATCAGGTAAATTTGTCCAAAAACACCAGACATCCGTCTGGTGTTTTTGCGTTTATGGTCGATACAAGGAACCAGTTTACAGGGCAAGTTGTAGCAAACATCAAGCGTGTTACTTTTAAACTTTCCTCCGCATGATCTGATTTCGCATCGCATGTTAAGGTCAGGCATTTAGCCTTGAATGGGAATCAGATTGTAGACAAACTCGCCTGAATATTGAAGGCGGCCAAAACTTATATAGCACTTATTGAAATTTATATAGCACTTTTATGATTTTTTTCGAACTCAATTGGCCATTTTAGCCTATGGGGAGGTACGGAGAGGGTGGGATTCGAATTTTCCCTCTTTTTAAAAATAGGCCCTTTTTTACCCAAAATGACGTTGAAATAGAGCTGTTCGAAGCCTTTTGCATTCAATGAAGTTCTATAATGCAATATCGAAAGTGGTTATATAGCACTTTTTCGAATTTATATAGCACTTTTTGGGGGTGAAGCCAATGGGCAGAACTCGGCTTCCGTCAGCAGAAAAAAACAAGTCGCCAAGGCGAAGAGGAAAGTACAGACCAACCGTAAGAAAGTACACACGACCGGATGGAACTATACTTGAACGGTGGACAATACAGTTTGCTGCAGAAGTATGGAAGCCACAGCCAGATGGTAACTGGGAATTTGTTAGGGAATATCCTCGTCGACGTGGAGAGTCAGCTAAGCATTGCGAAGAACAAATGGCTGAGTTTATCGAGGAGCATAACCGTTACAACGTGTGGCTCAAGGAGAATGAATACCCTCACGCTACTAAGGACCAATGGCGAACCCAAAGTGTAGTAACACCTACCACGATTGATTCTCCTCGCATTGAGTTGACACCACCGGTATTTACTGATGTTGCACAATCCCTTACACCTGTGTTTCTGGATGCTGTAGCAGATGAGTTCATGCAATCTAAAAGGCGATATCAAAACGGAAAACTTGTTACATTATCGGCCACGTATATGGAAAGAGTGCAGGTGTACGTTAGGTCTTTGGGTTCTCTTGTCAACAAGCCAATGAATCAAATTAGCCGCCAGGATATTGACCTGTGGTTTAGAGAATATCAACAGGATCATCAACAAAACACAGTGAACCGCCTTCGAGGTTGGTTTGCTTCTTTTGGAGAATATGCCGTTGCGTGTTCTTATTGGACAGCAAATCTATTTGCCAGCTTGCCAAAGGTATCTGCGCAACGTCAAGAAGACAAGCCGACACTGACGTTTCAGGAGATTGACAAAATCTGGACTGAAGCTGCGAGTGATGCCAATTTAGCGGCATTGTTTGTTTTGCTACGATTTGGTTTACGTATTGGTGAAGCTCTTGCATTGACATCAGAATGTCTCAATGATGATGGGAGCATTCGGGTGAAGTACAACCTTTCAGAAACGCCCAATGATGGTGAGTACATACAATCAAAAAACAAGATGCTTCCGTATTTGGGATCGACAAAGACAAGGGCGAGCGCATCAAAAGTGCGTATTCCAAAGCAATGGATGCCACTTTTACGCCAGAGTTTGGCATGTGCAAAACCAATGATAATCAAGGCTTTTGATGACAAGAACGGGCCTCGTGAGCATCTATTTGTTGTGTCTAACAATAAGGGTATATGCTGGCGTGATGAGAGCGCTAAAAGGGGTGTAAACAAGTTACTTGACAAGGTAGGAGTGGATATAAGTAGCAAAGGCCATTCATTGGCTCACGAGCCTGTTAACCACATCTGGAGATACACATACTGCTCGGAACTTGTTGCTCTTGGCGCCAATGATACTGAGCTGCAATCATTAATGCGACACACGGATGCCAACACAAGTAAGCAGATATATGCGCAGGTTCGCCTTGAAGATAAGAAGCTCTTTGATCATTATCGCAAGCAAGTATCCACGCTCCACGATTACAACCAAGCAATTGCTGACATGGATGAAGACCGTAGAGCAGGAATCAATCCATTGGTCGTGAAAAAGCCGGTTGTTACTGTGACCGCACCTTTATCCTTTTCCATGACTCCTGGAACTCCAATGCCATCGTTACCAAAGCCGAAGAAGGGACTGGGTGGAATCGTTGATACTGACGGGTATGTCAAAGTCGACATCTGAACTAATCAGGCCACCCAAAAACCACTAATCTCCCTCCGCCGCCATTGTTAATTTACACACCATGTACTAACCTACTTTGGCTGATAGTTTAGCGAAAGTTGTTCTGACCTGGCCAATGACGAGATGATGAATTGTGTTCAATCCTGACCTTGATGCTAAGAATACGCTGCCATTCCTTGCATATACAAATCCGACCGCATATCAGCATTTGATCCAGCTAACAGTACGAAAATGCGATTCATACGACTGCCTACCGTTCAAGTCAGATCTTGATGCAATATTTGACGTTTTAGGAATTCAGAATACATACGCAATCAACTACCGTAGCGACAATGTTGGACATTGGTCTACGAGACATGGTGGCGAACGTGTAGTCTTGAACGATGGGAGGACCTTTCCTGTACCGCAGTTCAGATACATCGATTTCTTAAACTTGCTATTGGGCAGTTACCGTGCAGGTACTTCGGTTGCACTGACAGACAAAAACCAAAACACAAAAAAGGAAAATCATAAGAATGCCATCAGAAACATCCGGATAGATTTTCAATTTGATACTTACTCTGGAATAGCCGCTACACGACTCGCCATAGAACTTAGAACTAAACTTGCCACGGTTGGTTTGGACAGTTTTTTTGTCATCAGTGGAGGGCTTGGAGTTCAAGTCATCATCCCACTACCGTGCACATTAACTATGGAGTCAGCAAGACGACTTTGGGTTAGAATACAACCTTATCTTGAAACAGAATTGGCAACACTGATCAAGTGTAGCGTTAGGGATTTTCTAAGGTTGCCTCTTGGTCGTGATGCGCAAACTGGATTAATCGGATTGTATTTTTCGCCAGAAGATGAACTGTATGTCAGTCCGTTAGAGCAAATAAGTTACTTCCTCAAATCATGGAAATGGACTGAGCCGACTCATATCAATAATGCAATCAATGAAAGCACGTTTTTCGAAGAATCCAAGAAAGGTTTTTGTTTCATTCCTGAGCCAAAGTATGTAACAGGTGTCGATTCACCAAAGTGTCTTCATCGTAGATCTGAGCAGTGGTCGAACCGAATTTGGAATCTGGGACAGGATTTGAAGACTGAGCAATGGACTTCATACTTATACGACCACCATGCTCTTCAAGCAGCATATTCCTTATATGGTGTTGATGCTTGTAACAAATTAGTAGATGTAGCACGCCGAATCCCAGCACTGCATTCATTGGAAGTAACAGACCGAATCAGTAAAGTAAGCAAACTGTGGCAAACATTTGTGAAAGTGCAACCGCCCTCTAATTCCAGTGAGATTCTGGCCTTAATGCTCACTACCGTAGTAAGTGAGGATACACAATTGGAGGCAGATTCATTGTTTGAGTACATTGAGTCGAAGATGTTTCAACAGGGACGATGGTGCAATCAAAATGTACGCAAATGTATATTAGCAATCATCCACGGGATTAGTTGTTCACGATTCGGACAGCTCTTTGTCAGTTTTGAAGACCTGCTTAAGTATCTCCACATGTCTGGTTTATCCAGCATGACAAAGAAACGTTTGGTATCGATTATTGAGAAGACAACGAAACCTCATCCAAGTGTCCTTACACGTAGTCAGATCAAAACACTCTCAGGAAACCCATTTGCAGTTTTCTACTATGATGTGGGAAACCGGACATGCAACAATGAAAGTTTGGGTACGTTTAGCCGCATTCCAGGTATCAACCGTCAAGCGTTCATACATGAACAGGATGAAATAAATGAATGGCTATCACAACTGAACAATTGAAGTCTGCGACGAGATTATTGTTTGAACTGCTTCGTCACCGCATAATGTCGACATGAAAGCACCGATGACGGTCAAGCAATATGTCAGCCAGATGCGTAAGATTCCTGGTGGCCGCTTCACAATGGGGCGCACTTATTCCATTAAAGACGTAGAGGGACTGTTCAAGGATGAAGTACCTGCACATCCCGTGGACCTTTCGCCATTCAGAATGGGAGCAACTCATGTAACGGTCGGTATGTGGCGTGAGTATGTTAGAGCAAACTCATCGCTTAGCATGCCAGCCCCCCCGGAATGGGGCTGGAAGGATTCTCATCCAATGCCTTTGTCGTGGAATGACATTATGGGTGAGGATGGCAAGGGCGGATATTGTGCTTGGGCATCTCGCTTTGGTGGTGTCACACTTTCACTTCCCACTGAAGCTCAATGGGAGTTTGTTGCAAAGAGTGGCAAGGATTACAAGTATCCCTGGGGCAATGAATACGATGACAATAAGGTTTGGAGTTCTGTAAAGAAGGTTAGATCTGGGACTGCGGCAGTAGATCGACTGAACAATGTTTTTGTTAACAAGTTCGGCGTTTCAGACCTGGGCGGCAACGTCTGGGAGTGGTGTTTAGACGGGTATCAACCTTATATCAAGCCCTTTGATCGGCTGGGATATGTAAGCGTTTCAAAGGATCCTATTGGCAATGGGCAACAGAAATGCCTTAGGGGCGGTTCGTGGCTCTTCAACAATTCGGGCGACTTCCGGTGCGCTATTCGTGACAGGCTCGACCCAGATCTCAGGCTCGACAACGTCGGCTTTCGTCTTTCCGCAGGACCGGGTTAGCATTCTGTTTTCCGGGACCGCCTTCAGCGGTCCCTTCGCTGGTTCTGTTGTGTTTGCGCTATGTGTGAAGTGTTTTTCGGCGCTTTCGGCGCCGAGTAAATGACTTTCGAACAGTAGCAATGATGGCCGCCTTTGGCGGCCGATCAATGTGCCCTAACTTTCCCCTTGCGTATACCTGTAAAACGTCGACCGTGATACTCCCAGCTGCTTGCAGATGTCATCGATGCTCAGGGTAGTGTCCCGTCGCAAAGCCTGAGCCATCTGTTGTTTGCTGCTGTCTAATGCTTTTGGTCTTCCACCAACACGACCTCTTGCTCGTGCGGCTTTTAGTCCAGCTCTTGTATTGGAACGTAGATTGTCCACGAAATAATCGTTCAGTGCGGCAAACACATGAAACGTGAATCTGCCGACTGGAGTGGATGTATCTATGCCATCCTCCAGGGAAACCAAATCGCACCCAGCGCTCTGAATCTGATCAACAACAGATATGAGGTGCTTCATCTTGCGGCTAAGGCGGCAGAGCTTCCAAATTACAACCTGATCACCCGGGCGTAGCATCTCCAGCATCTTGTCCAGCTGTTCCCGGGACTCAACACGCCCGCTAATTTTCTCCTGGTACACACGCTCGCAACCCGCCTTATTCAATGCGTCTATCTGGAGGTCAAGGTTCTGGTCAGCGGTGGAAACTCTGCAATAGCCAATCTTCATGTCCTAATTGTATTTCAAAAAGGGTTATTAATCCATAGTATTGACACAAAGATATTGACACAAGTTTTGATGCAAAAACAGGCCCTTGTTCGTGCCATTCTGATGGTTCTGCGGTGGGTCTACGAATGTGTCAATAACGAACGTTATTGACACAGGGCAACTAACCAGGGTGCGACCGAAGTTATCCAGAAAACAACCTAAGTGGTGACAACTATTTGCCACGTTAGGAGAAAACAATGAATGACTCACCTACACCCGTGACCTTTACTGGTGACGAACGTATCGAACTTGATGGCTGTTACGTCTTCCGTGATGGCCTTGCACATAGAGCGAAATTATCAGTTGCATCGGCTGTCTCATACACGGCAGCTCCACACTTAGTTTATTTTGATATCGCTGTTCCTGGATCTAAGAAAATGACACTTGGGCTTGGTATTCCTTATGATCAGGCAACGAAGATCTGCAGGCATATCGGCGATTGGGATTGTTATCTGCTCGATTATGACGATTGTAAGAACCAATTGAGTAGAAGTGTGTTTGAAGGTGCAATCGTCGACACAATCGCTCATGAATGGACAGCGGACGAAGTCTACCAAATTAGCGATTTTGTTCCAACCACCGAAATCGAAGCGGAAGTTCAGAAAGATCTGTTGAAAGCTGCAAAACTTTCCTTGGAAACAGACCATGTATAGCTTCAATGATGTCTACGTTGGTTGGACAGATGATGGCAAAATCGTTCTTGGTATTGCAGAAACAAAGGCTGCCTTCAGTCTCTATTACAGTAAGCGGTTAGTCGGAATGGTTAGATCGATTAATCGCAAAGTAGAACGATGTGCATGGAAGCAATCAGATGAAACCAAATGAAATCGATTGCTTTTATGAGCACAACGACTTGTTTCTTCCAGCCAAATCACAAACCTGCATTGCTTTTGTCCAGCATCTTGATTGCTTGACAATTGCATTAGAGATTAGTTTTCAAGGTGATGTTCACACCGTCTTTTTTCCGTACACCCGGATTTCAGAAGTTGTAGACTCGCTCATGTCTACACTCGATAAGCTCAACAAATTCGTTGATGAAACTGGTCTTGACGATGGCAAGTGAAAGTCAAAAGTATGCAGAGGCCATGTACGACCGCCTGGTAGATGCACTTCCAGGTGATTGGGATCTCGAAACCAAAGAACTGATAGGCCAGGCATTCTTAGCTGGAATGGCAGAGTATCCGGATGTCTTGCAACGTCTAAAGTCATCGTCGCTGATCGAATCAGACTACTTTGATGACCACGAAGACCAGCCAGGCGATGAACCGGGAGACCGAATCATTGAAGGTAATAGGTACCGGATTCGTATCAAAACAAGCAAGCGGAAGTAACGCCACACTATCAAGAAAAGCCCTTGGATTGATACTTCAGTCCAGGGGCTTTGTTTTGTTACACTTGGAATCTATTAGGGCAAAAAAACACCTAAAAAGGGCCCATTCCTAACCCGTTCGCATTGATGGTTGGTGTTGGTCCGCCAGTTTCATACTTGCTGGGCGAGATCAACAGACAGGAGGGAAGAGCCCCGTTGATTCTGGCAGTTTGACGTTATGTAAGAGCGCCGCACAGTGACCCGCCAAGTTCCAGTGCTTCACACCGCACACACAACAATCTCCTGTTCCGCCAACATGCCTCAGGGGTAGAATGTCCAAGAGCATGCTATCGACGGCACGGACGCTTAGGTGGCATTGCAATCCTACTTTCCTTTGTAAGCAAACGGACTCTTCCCAACAATGGCACTCAAAAAATCGGACCTTTATTCTTCCCTTTGGGCTTCCTGCGATGAACTGCGTGGCGGTATGGATGCCAGCCAGTACAAGGATTACGTCCTGTTCATGCTGTTCATCAAGTACATCTCCGACAAGTATGGAGACTCTGATGACTTCGCTCCTCCCGTCAATATTCCACAGGGCGCCAGCTTCAAGGATATGGTCGCTCTCAAAGGCAAGCCTGACATTGGTGACAAGATCAACACACAGGTCATTCAGCCCCTCATCGATGCCAACTCACGCTTGTCCAGGAGTGACTTTCCAGACTTCAATGACAGTACAAAGCTCGGTGATGGCAAAGACAAAGTGGAACGCCTTGGCAACCTGATATCCATCTTTGAGAATCCATCACTCGACTTTTCCCAAAACCGTGCCGAAAACGATGACATTCTTGGCGATGCATACGAGTACCTGATGCGGCACTTCGCAAGCCAGAGCGGTAAGAGCAAAGGGCAGTTTTATACCCCATCGGAAGTCAGCCGTATTCTCGCAAAGGTCATTGGGATTAACCCATCCAACTCCGTGGCATCCACCACGGCATATGACCCTACTTGCGGTTCTGGATCACTCCTTTTAAAGGTAGCGGCAGAGGCGGGCAAGCACATCACGCTTGAAGGCCAGGAGAACGATGTAACCACCGCAGGTCTTGCTCGTATGAATATGATCTTGCATGACTTCCCAACGGCGAATGTGCTTTCTGGTAACACACTGTCATCGCCAAAGTTCAAGGATGGTGAACAGCTGCGTGCCTATGACTATGTTGTCGCAAACCCACCATTTTCATATAAAACTTGGACCATTGGGCTTACGCCCGAGAGTGACCCATATCAACGCTTTGCTTGGGGTGTTCCGCCACCCAAGCAAGGGGACTATGCTTTCCTGCTGCACATCATCCGGTCGCTAAAAAGCACTGGAAAAGGAGCTTGCATCCTTCCTCATGGCGTGTTGTTCAGGGGCAATGCTGAAGCGGCTATTCGTCAGCAGCTGGTCCGCTCTGGATACCTGAAAGCAATTATTGGGCTTCCCGCCAACCTGTTTTATGGCACCGGTATCCCAGCATGTATCCTCGTGCTTGATAAGGAGAACGCTACCGCCCGCAAGGGCATCCTGATGATTGATGCGAGCAAGGGGTTCAAAAAGGATGGTCCAAAGAACCGCTTGCGTGAACAGGATCTCCACCGCATCGTTGACACTTTCAGCCGTCAATCAGATGTACCTGGATATGCACGATTGGTACCTGTTAGTGAGATTGCTGATCCAAAGAATGATTACAACCTCAACCTGCCACGCTACATTGACAGCTCTGACAAGGAAGATCTTCAAGACATCGATGCGCACTTGAATGGCGGTATTCCAGATGCTGACATTGATGCGATGGGTGGATATTGGGCTCAAATGCCAGGTTTAAGGGCATCTCTGTACTCAACGCTACGTCCAGGCTATGCTAAGTTAAATGTCCCAATCAATGATGTAAAAAGCACCATTCTTGCTCATGCAGAGTTCAAAGCATTCACCACCGCCGCATTCACAAACTTCGCATCGTGGAAAGCATCTGTGTTGCCAAGGCTACGAGGATTGGATGTTGGCTCCCATCCGAAGGAACTTATTGGAACCATCGCCGAGGAACTGCTGGAGTCATTCAAGGGTATTCCGCTGCTTGACACGTACGATGTCTACCAGCACCTTATGGATTACTGGGCGGAGTCGATGCAGGATGACTGCTACGTGATCTCCGATGTTGGTTGGAAAGCTGGCGCCGCTCCCCGTGAGATTGTTCAGGTAAAGGACAAAAACAACAAGTTGGTGTGGCCGGAGAAGGAAGACTTCTTGCAAGGGCGTCGTAGATACAAGTCCGACCTGATTCCTGTGTCATTATTGATTGCCAGGTACTTGTTAGCAGAAAGTGATGCTATTGCCGCACTCGAAGCGGATATAGCGAACATTGACCAGCAGCTAACGGAAGCCATCGAAGAGCACGGTGGCGAGGATGGATTGCTCACGGAGGTCATTGAGGGTGAGGGTGACAAGCAAAAGATCACCGTGAAGAATCTCAAAGCTCGCCTTAAGGATATTGGACGTGACCCCGAATATGCGGATGAGCGTAAGGCATTGGAATCCTACAACAAGCTGCTGGATGATCAGGCTGCAATAAAGGCACGCTTAAAGACAGCAGCAGAGAACCTTGAAGCAAAAGTGGCCGCACGCTACGCAACACTTTCCGTGGATGACATTAAGGCTGTAGTGGTGGATGACAAGTGGATTGCAACCTTATCCAACGCCATCGAAGGGGAAGTTGACCGTATCTCCCAGACGTTGACAACCCGTGTGCGTGAGCTTGCAGATCGCTACTCCCAGCCACTACCGGAGTTGGTACATGATGTTGAATCCCTGTCCGCCAAAGTGGATGAGCACCTGAAACGGATGGGTGTGCAATGGCAGTAAAGTCAGGCTACAAGCAGACCGAGGTGGGCGTCATTCCTGAGGATTGGGAAGTGAAACGCCTTGGTGAATGTGTAGTTGGACGACCGTCTTACGGGATTAACGCTGCGGCTGTTCCGTATTCAGACAAACTTCCTATCTATATACGCATAACGGACATCAGTGAAGAAGGACGCTTCCTACCAGATAATCTCGTATCAGTTAACTCTGAGCATTCCGCAAAGTATTATCTCGCTGACGGTGATATTGTATTCGCACGAACGGGTGCAAGTGTTGGGAAGTCGTATCGATACAACTTGATTGATGGACCATTAGTCTACGCCGGGTTTCTTATCCGTGTGCGACCCAACAGTGGTATGCTGCTAACCACTTTCCTCGCTGGGTATGTCACGACTGAACGTTATTGGCAATGGGTGCGCACAATGTCGATGCGCAGTGGGCAGCCTGGAATCAATGGCACGGAGTTTTCACGACTGCCAATCCCACTCCCACCACTCCCAGAACAAAAAGCCATCGCACAGGCCCTCTCGGATATGGACGCCCTTATCTCTGGTTTGGATGATGTCATCGCCAAGAAGCGTGACATCAAACAGGCCACGATGCAACAACTCCTCACGGGCAAAACACGCTTACCAGGATTCAGCGGTGAGTGGGAGGTAAAGACGTTAGGGGAGCTACTAAAGGTTCGCCACGGAAAAAGCCAACACGACATTGTCACTTCTGATGGTGTGTATCCGATTCTTGCATCTGGTGGCGAGATAGGCCGAACCAATGCATATATCTACAATCAACCGTCTGTTTTGATTGGTAGGAAGGGGACTATAGATTCTCCCCAATATGTCGAAACACCATTTTGGACTGTTGACACCTTGTTCTTCACTGAAATCGGAGTTGAGGCGTTTCCGAAGTTTGTGTTTTACAAGTTCAAGATGATTCAGTGGCGGAGCTACAACGAAGCGTCTGGTGTTCCGAGCTTAAACGCAAAGACAATAGAGAGCATCGAAGTGAACGTCCCACCGCTCCCTGAACAGCAAGCTATCGCTACAGTGCTGTCCGACATTGATGATGAACTTGCTGCATTGGAGCAGCGGCGTGAGAAGACCCGTGAGCTCAAGCAGGCCATGATGCAGGAGTTGCTCACGGGAAGGACGAGGTTGGTATGAGCGCAATCACACCTTACTACCGCAGCATCCAACAGCTGCTACAGAGTCAGTCATTCTCCATCGATGAGTACCAACGTGAATACAAGTGGGAAAAAAAGAACATCGTAGAGCTCCTGGCGGACCTCGGGGCAAAGTTCTACAGTCACTATCAGCCTGGACACGAAACCAGTGCTGTCAGCACCTACGATGAGTACTTCCTTGGGTCCATTATCGTCAGCAAGCGCAATGGCAAAAACTACCTGATTGACGGTCAGCAGCGGGTGACTTCGCTGACGCTGCTGTTGATATGCCTTTACAGAATGGCAAAGGCGCAGGACCTTCAAGTAACGTCAACGGTTGCGCAGCTCATCTACAGCGATAACTTTGGGCAACCTAAGTTCAACCTTGACATTCCAGAGCGACTACCTGTCATTAAGGCACTGTTTGAAAACCAGCCGTTCTCCCCAGATGGTAAGGACGAGTCTATCCAAACGATGTACGCACGGTATCAGGACATCGATACCAATGACCTTATTGTTGAGCTCGGCGATGCGTTGCCTCACTTCTTGTACTGGCTCTTGTCACGGGTCGGGCTTATTGAGATAGCGACAGATAACGATGCCTATGCGGCGGCCATCTTTGAAACCATGAATGACCGTGGCAAGCCACTTAGCCCAGTAGATATGTTGAAGGCTTACCTGCTTGCACCGATTACGGATGTGGACGTGCGTCAATCCACAAACCAGCTATGGAAGCACGAGGTTCTTGGACTCATCAGCTGGGGTGGAGAGCACGAGCCCGAGCGTGATGCCAACTGCATCAAAGCGTGGTTACGGGCCCAATATGCAAACACTATTAGGGATCGTAAGGCTGGCGCCGTTGATAAGGATTGGGAACTGATTGGTACCGTGTTCCACCGCTGGGTGCGTGATTATCACAAGGGCATTGGGCTTGGTAAGGCTGATGACAACCAGCAGTTCATGGCTGAGAAGTTTCCATTCTTTGCCAAAGCATACAAGCAGATCCTTGCTGCAAGTCGTCAATACACGCCTGGTCTTGAAGCCGTCTATTACAATGCGCACAACGACTTCACTTGGCAAAACACGGTACTTCTTGCGTCATTGATTGAGACAGATGACGACTATACGGTTAGGCGCAAACTGGCGGTGACTGCTACCTACCTGGACATCTGGCTAATGCGCCGCACCGTGAACTTTGTACGGGTTGGATACTCCAATGTGTCCTATGCGATGTGGCTGCTTTGCCGTGATATCCGGGGCAAGTCGTTGGACGAACTTGTTCTATCCCTTGAGAAACGGTTGGAAGCTGATGAT
>Ga0247723_1000492_pt1 | contig 27250 bp, 50 predicted proteins | sample MSEWelMarce5H_FC_FD_189079 | JGI IMG/M metagenome (GOLD analysis project Ga0247723, IMG submission 189079) | Subsurface sediment microbial communities from gas well in West Virginia, United States - MSEEL Well Study Marcellus 5H_FC | ecosystem: Environmental > Terrestrial > Deep subsurface >... | reverse complement strand
CCACCGGCTCGACCCCCTCCCCCCTAACGCGACTAACTTGCAATAGCGACATACTTGCGATTGAAGCGACCGTTTGAATAGTGTCCGCGTGAGTAGTGCCTTGATGAACAGTGGCTTAGTTAAACGACCGCTTGAATGAATCGCTTGAATGAAACATCCGTTTAAGTAGTGTTCAATTGAACGCTGGGTGAGTGAACATCGAGGCAAGTTAAACGTACGCTTGAATGTCTACATCGTGAATAAGTGTGCACAACCATCGCATCAGACCAACGCTTAAAACAATCGTTTGACTTACTAGCTATAGCCTCATTAAGTACGCTTATTAACTACGTACACTACATGCGCATCTAGCTAAAAATTAATGCTTGACACTGTTAGGGATATGTCATTATACTTTTCTTCTCTTACCGGTGGGCTATAAGAGATGCGACTTACAAGCAAAGCAAAGGTAGTCGCTTATTTAGTATTATTTACGGGAATGAGTAATAGATTTCCAGCGTATCTATTCCCTTCCTTACTTGCTTTTCATTCCATTCCTTTCCCTTGTCCTTTCCGCTTGGGTTTCCCACTTTGGTTTATTTCTTGGTACGTACCACCTGGCGATTGATCGCGTTGATTTCCTGCTGATCTTCGCCGGAGTTTGACGCTGGCCGAAAAGTTTTTTCCGATTTTATCCCTGGTAGATAATCGCTGTAACGCTTGTGGTTGCTAGGCTTTGCGACTTGGCAAGCTTAAAATAATAATTTATTTTTAGTTATTTGAACAAAAGATGTAGACAAATTGAAATGGTTTCCTATGTTGATTGCATCGCCAGCGCGACAAACCAAACCAAACCAAACGAAAATGAAAACATACAGATACGAAATACTCGACAGCATGGAAAGCGTTGTTGCGCTTGCCGACTCCTTAGAAGATGCGATTTATGCCGCTGAAAAACACGGTGCAAAATTGATCTTTGATGCTGAAAAGGAAAGATGCGTTTCTTTTGTTCCTCACACAGACCTTCCCCGCTGTGGGGATTACGCCGTTGAATTTGCGGAAGAGACCGGATGTAGTTATTCCGATTCCTTGGTCTATTGTAACATGGACTAATCCACACACACACACACACACACACACACACACTAAAAACATGAAAGACATTCAAGAAACTGTAACCGCTCAAATCATCGCCGCCTTAGAAAGCGGAACAGCCCCTTGGCGCAAGCCTTGGAAAGGCTCTTCCGCGCCTCACAACGTCACAACGGGCAAGACTTACCAAGGGATTAACTGGTTCCTTCTTTCCATGCTAGGCGGGGGCGGGTTCCTAACCTATAAGCAAGCGCAAAGCCTAGGCGGAAACGTAAAGAAAGGGGAGAAAGGAACTCCAATTATTTTCTGGAACTTCATGGAAAAAAAGAAAGCCAATGGAGATATTGGAAAGGTTGCTTTCTTGCGCTCTTATACGGTTTTTAACGTCTCCCAGTGTGAAGGCTTGGAACTACCCGCGCCGGAAACGGAAGGGGAAACCGTGCCTTTCATGCCTATTGAACGGGCGGAAGAGACTATTGCCAAGACGGGCGCGGAAATTTCCCACGGCGGAAATCGTGCCTTTTATCGCCCAGCTACGGATCAAATCCAAATGCCAAACAAGGAAGCCTTTCACGCGCCGGAAGAGTATTATTCAACCGCTTTTCATGAGTTAGCACACTGGACGGGACACACTTCCAGGCTTGCAAGAAAAGGAATTGAAGAAGTGGCAGCCTTTGGATCGGCTACTTATTCCAAGGAAGAATTGATTGCGGAAATGGGCGCCGCCTTCCTTTGCGCTGAACACGGGATTGATTCAACGCTGGAAAACTCTGCCGCTTACTTGCAAGGTTGGATTAAGGCATTGAAAGGCGACTCCACCCTTGCCATTTCCGCCGCCGGCGCCGCTTCCAAGGCCGCAAACTTCATCCTCGGAAAGACAACCTCCGAAGCCTAAACCAAACCCAGGCAAGGTTCCACCCCTTGCCACTATCATTCACTATCATGCAAACAATCGAACAAACCACCAAGCCTGCCGCTTGCCCTATCTGTAACAAACGCCTCTCCCTAGCATATATCCGCGCCAGCGATGGGCGGGAATGGGTAAATTCCGCTTGCCCTCCCTGTGGATACGCTATGAATGAGAAAAACCAATGGACGTTTTACGCTGGCGGAATGACTCGCCTAGGCTAACCCTAACCCGCAAGGTTCTACCCCTTGCTATCTACAAACTAAAAACATGAAAGAATCACTCGCCATAATAGCCACACTCACCCTATGCGCCTTCATTGCGCTAGGACTAACCCGCTACGCATTACCCGGACTATTGGCAGCTAGCATGGCTTATTTACTCGCCGTGCTAGTCATGGCTTAACTTGAAATGTTTTCGAACACCGACATTTCAAAAAGTTGACGAACACCCACAAAAACAAAAATATGACACTTATAAACATTACATTTATCGGCGGAAACTCCGAGAGAACACTATCATTTATCCGCACACGCGATAAACGCCCAACCTATGCCGGATCTGCTCGCATGATCGCCGCAAAACTAAACGCCGACAACGACAGCAACGGAGAATACCCACCGATTAAACCGTCCGACATTAGCATTTGCCGAGTCGAAGCAATGTCTTATGCAAAATAAACACTATCACCCATAAAAACATGAAAATAACACGCATACTTAAACGCCATCATTTCGCCTGCTTTACGGTGGAGGATGAAAACGGAAACCATTTCCTAGTCCAACTAGACTATGGACTAGAAGAAATCTGGCAAAAAGCTAAAAACTAAAAAACAAGCGGGTTCTATCCCCGCGCACTATCACAAACCATGAAAACAAAGCACACCGCATACCTCACCAGGGAAATAGAGATTGAAATAGAATATCGCTATCACCCGCACCGGAAAGCTACCCATCTTGACCCGCCCGAATACGCATCAGTGGACATTCTCACTGCTACACTCGACACAGGGGAGGAGATCGAGCTGACCAATGCCGAGATTGAAACACTCACACAGGACATTCTGGAAAGTCCCCCAGAGCGCGAACATGACTATTAACTATCACCAATAAAAACAATGCACACACACACAACCGCCAGGGGAGATGTATTTCTTCCCTCCGCTATCATCACACCGCCGCATCGGAATAAAAACCGTAGACGGCCAGAACCACCCGCACCGCTTGGCGTATGGCTTTTGATAGCCATCAGCTCCGCAATCGCATCCATAATCACTTACTTACTAACTAAATGAGCCTATACGAACACGCACACGAGCTAAACCCACCGCGCCTAGAATACGATCCAGCAATGGACGTGCCAGAACCACCCGCAATGCGCCGCAAACCGCCCTTTGAGACGTGGCGCACACAGCACGGACAGATTCACACGCTGCACGCTGAAACGCGCCTTTACACAGGCTTTTACACGATAGGTGGAAATAGCTTCAGAAAGTATGCCGCTGTCGGAGTGAAATTCACCTTGAGCGAGCCGCTATTGGAATGCACCCGCGAATCAGCAGCCAAAATGCTCCGCACACTCAGAAAGGGGAACGTATGCTAATCGACAACGCACCCGCTCTAGTCCGTGCTGCCGCCGAGGTAATGGGAGTTACGCCTGAATCAGTAATCGGCACTCGCAAAACCTTCGCGGAATCACTCGCCAGGCAGATTGTAATGACCCTCTGGGCGGAATCTCACTCACTCCAGGCATCGGCGGAAATCGTCAATCGACATCACCATACAGCTGCATTCTACGCTAGGCGAAAGATACACGAGAGAATCTGCTATTGCGAAACAACCCGTGAACGCTTAGAGAAGATATTGAAAAAATATTCAGAAAATATTCTTGCAGAGTACAACCCAGAATTATAAAACATCCTCACACGGAGTCCGATCCTCCGAATTATAACACAAACTAAAATAAAATGAACCTAGAACATAGCACAGCAGAATTATTCACAGCCCTAGCCAAAATGCAGGGAGAAGTTGAAAACGCAACCAAGGGGAGTCTCAATCCCCATTTCAAGAGTAAATACGCAGACCTAGCGGAGGTATTAAACACCGTTCGCCCTGTCCTTGCTTCAAACGGCTTGTCCGTCATTCAATCCCCGTCATTTGATGGGGGAATCTGTCACGTCACCACCACGCTTGCACACAGCAGGGGAGGTTATATCTACGGCACTATGTCATGCGTCCCAGCTAAACAGGACGGCCAAGGCATCGGCGCAGCCACAACCTACCTTCGCCGTTACAGCCTAGCCGCCGTTTGTGGAGTCGCGCAGGAAGATGATGATGGAAACACCGCAGCACATACGAAACCCGTAACTCACCCGCTCATTTCAACGGGAGAAGGGGCGCGTATCAAGGAGAGCATTGAATCGCTAAACATCGACGAAGCCGCTTTCCTTCGCCACTACGGAGTTAAATCCATTGCTCAACTCACAACTGATAAAATCCCGTCAATCGACGCTGCCTTTATCGCTAAAAACAAATCCGCTGCCGCATGAGAATTACACACACACCATTTAACACGCCGACAAGAGCCATAGGGAGCGATTACGCCCTGACTTCCGCAATGATCGGCTTACTATCACCAAAACAAACCACGCTTCAGAAAATCAAACGACTGTTTAAATTATGCAAAACGCAACGATAGAATACAACTTAGGCAAGGCTTACTACCTACGCACCGCCTCACCCCAGAAACTTGACGCACCCGTCTCTAAGTCTCTCTTGTGGGATTTCAACGAGTCACCCTACAAGTGGAGACATTCCACCGGCAAGGAAGTGACCCGTGCAATGGATCTTGGAACGCTGATTCACTCAGCAATCCTAGAACCAAACATTCCTCTTGAGGATATTGCAGCGGTCTCGCCGTTTAACGACTTCCGCACGAAAGCAGCCCAGGAATGGAAAGCTGACCAGCGGGAAATGGGGAAAATGATCGCCACCGACGAGGATATACGCGCAGCTTCAGGTTGCGAGCTAGTCTTTTCCGAGGATTACGCTCAACGATTCGCTGGCGGTTATAAAACCGAGGTTGCAGTATTCGGAATCATCGGAGCAACGCAGATTAAAGGCATGATTGACCTCGTTCCTGATAACCTCGACGTGCTTGTGGATCTCAAAACTACGGCACGAATCGGGAGCTTGTTTGACATTGCGAGAACCATTATTTCCCGTGGGTATCATTGGCAAGCCGCGCTCTACTTGGATCTGTGGAACGCTGCCACTGGGGAGAAACGCACCCGCTTTGTCATCTGCTTCATTGAAGTCTCCGAGCCGCATGAATCCGCATGGGTAGAGGTATCACAGGAGCTTATCGAAGCAGGACGTGCCGGCTATATGAACGCGCTGGCTAAATGGCAATCATGTGTTGCAGTGGATGCATGGCCGCGCCAACATGAGGGAATCACAATCATTGAGAAACCAGCTTATCTATAAATCTAATAGGGGAAGCGCATCTAACACGCTTAATTAACTAAATAAAATATGAGTGAAAAAATAGACATAAAAGGAGTAGTCGAAACAATTCTTGCAATCCAAGAGTTTGCTTCAGGCTTTAAGAAACAAACCTTGGTTATCGACACGGGAGGAAAATTTCCCCAGAAGGTCGCCATTGACTTTGCAAAGGAGAAGATCGAACTGCTCGCAAACATCGTTGAAGGACAAGAAGTCACTGTTGGCGTGAACATCCGTGGCAATGAATACAACGGGAAATACTACGTTTCCCTTGCCGGTTGGAAGATTGACGCTGGAGCCGTGACGGGTAATGACCTCTCTAATGTGCCTTTCTGATGTAACCACCGAGCTGCAACGGTAACAAATCCCCTAGCCCAGGGAATCGCAGCAGGGCAAACTTTCCAAAACACAACCAAACAAACAATGAACGAAGAACAAATTAAAAAGCTGATTGAATCGACTTACGATTACTGCAAGGACGAGCTAGAGAAGCAGGTGGAGGTAATGAAAACTGTCACTTACGAGCATGACAACTTTCGCCTAGAAGCTCACATGATGGGTTATCACAAGGGCAGATTGGCATTATTGGAGAACCTTAAACTTGCAATACAATGAAACCAGCGATTATTTTAACGACATTGGTTGTTTTTATGGTTGCATTGATATCTAACCTGCACAGAGTCGCTACACACGAACAAGATCATGAGTAACCAACCCAAACAAACTATGAACAAAGAACAACAACGCAAAGAGTTTGAAGAATGGGCCTCATCTAATACAACTATTAATTTGGATTTGGAGCTAGATTTGGAGCTAGATTCGGATGATGGAATCAACCATTATTGGGACATTAGCACCTATGCAGCATGGGAAGCATGGCAGGCAGCGAGCGATCAACTAAGCAAAGTCACCGAGCAGCGGGACAGGCTGGCTGAGGCTGTCAACGCAGCAACCATCCTAATTGCAGCCAAGGGACGACACAACACGATGCTCGCTTATAATGGGCTACGACAAGCACTCCTAACCACGAACCATTTTGCTGATGCCGACAATATGGTCGAAACCCAAGATCATTTTACTGACCTCGATAGAATGATCGAGAACGCCGATGTGGACGCACGGCGGGATAAAACTCCGAATCCATCTGACGGCTGATCGCCGTTGCGTCTCACGACTTGTTCTCTGAATCAGCCCGAAATTACCAACCAACTAGACCAACCATGACACCAGCAGAAGAGCAGAAACACTACGCCATCACTCAGCACGCGCTGTGCTGTAAATATCTTGATGTGGCAGAACCATACGACGGCGACGGAGACACACTCTCCGAAGCTGTGACCGCACTCAAAAAAGACCGCGACGAGTGGAAGGACGAATCCGCGCTACGGAGCAAGGAAACGGAAGTGTGGAAGCACGAGGCAAAAATCGTCCGCGAGGAACTGGAAGCCACGCGCAAGGAGGCCATCGACCTGTTCATTGCCTACCACGAAGCGAAAGAAAGCCTTCGGGTGGCACTCAACTGGATAGCGGATAGCCACGACGACCAAGAGGGGCGCGATCTGATCGTCGAACCGTTCCGCGCTAAGCATTTTCCGACAAAGGCTGACCTCGGCTTGGATTCAGAGAACAGCCAAGCTGACCGACCGCAAGGTTCGGTCTAGCGACCTGTTCAAAAAACGAATTTTAACGACATGACCGACACAGATACACGACAAAACCAGTTACCCGACAAATCAGCGGCAAATACGCACAACTACCGACGAACCGAAAAATAATCTCACTAAAAACAAAAATATGAACACACAACCAAGCACAACAAAGAAAATCGAAGAATGGCTACTCCGTGGCTACAAACTCACACCATTGCAAGCCCTTGAAAAATGGGGATGTATGCGATTATCAGCACGGATATTGGAACTCCGCAACAGAGGAATAAGCATCCAGACCACCCCAATCACCCGCAACGGTAAAACCTTCGCCCAGTATCAAGCAGTATGAGAGCTAACGACAATGGATTTAGCATCGTAGCAGGACGGCCAAGGAAGAAACCTTGGGAGCAAAAAGCATTACTCACCCTTCGACTGGAGCAGGAAACCTACCAGCGCATTCGCCGGCTAGCCGATAAAAGGAAATGCAGCGTCAGCCAGGCAGCGGAATTACTGTTTCGCACCGATGATTCCGAAAGGATCGAGCCAACCCTTCCTGTGGACTACTCCCATATCCTCAACAAAGGTGGCAGCTACACCGTATCACAACTCCTCAATCTACCACGATGAACCTACTACGAGGATTCCCGAAACGCTACGAGGATGCTCTACCAGCGGGGGGTGATGGATGGTTAACTAACTACTCCAAAGCCCTCGCTGTAACCGATTCTGGAGGTATTACAATCCTTTACGGAGGTTACGGCACAGGCAAGACCCGCATGGCATGGGAGGTGGCACGAGCGCACAAGCCTAAACGCCCGAATATCAGCATCGGTGGGATAGGTTGGTCAACAATCACGAAGAAACGCCCCATGATTTACACCACGGCGGTGAACCTATTCTCCACGATCAAATCCACCTACACGGCTGGAACTGAGAAGTCTGAGAAGGAGGTTGTTTCAGACTACACCGAAGCCGCTTTGCTTGTGATTGATGAAGTGCAGGAGCGTGGGGAAACCCAATACGAGGACAGGCAGCTAACCGCTATCATTGATGCACGATACGCCGCCGATATGCCGACGATTCTTATTTCAAACTATACATGGGAGAGGTTAGCATCTACGCTATCCCCTGCCGTGATTGACAGGATCGAGGAGAACGGGGAGAAACTCGCCTTCACTTGGGAATCATTTAGGAGAAAATAATGAACCACGATTGCGATTTGCCGATAAAAGCATTCCTCCTTCTCGATAAAGTTTATCCTCAAGATGGATGGCTAACGAAAATGAAGGAACAAATACGCAAACCTATCTATACTCACACTCCCCTACCGGACATTGAACCGCATTGCGCTGGGGGATATGACTTTGACCTAATCCAAACCCAATACCACGGGATACCAGAACACCTAATAATAGCAAGAGATTACGAATAAACACATGAACACGAAACCATTTTACGAACGGCTTATCGGCATTCCAGCGAAGGAGATCGCAGCAAGAATTGGATGCCCTATCCCAACAGTTTATGATTGGAAGTCGGGAAGGCGCAATCCCCCATCATGGATGCAGAATATCATCATTAATATACTGTCAAACGAAGCAATAAGACATTATGAACGCTAACATAATGCTACGAGAGATGCAGCTTGCCGCTTACGAGATGGCGGAAGCAGAAACCAGTGAGAGACGAGCGCATAAATTACGCCTAACCGCTACGAAAAGGATTGCATCCGTCCACGCAGAGATGCAGATTGCGGTAGACGAGTTTAAAAACCGCACAGATAGTCAAGAATCCTGAACAAATAATCTCCAAATAATATGAACCAACCACCAATACCACCGACCTACTCCATGCAAGATGCTGAACGACTAGGCTACCAATCAATCACTACAACGTATTCAAGCAGTAACCCAATCGAACAAGAATACTTAACCAACGTGCTAATTGACATGATCGGTATTGACCATTGTTTAATCGAGACGCGAGGAGGCTTAGAAGTGGGTAGACCGAAGCAGCATTTATTATGAACCTATTCCCAGAACTACCGGAAGAACCTTCACCACGCCTCAAGTGGATGGATAGTAAGAATATCCGCACGATGAAGACAAAGGATGGGAGATGGATCGCTTACAAGAGCGAGACACAGCACCATTACACGCATGAGGAGGAGGTTGACGCAGTTGTTGGCCTTGCAAAGAAGCTGAAACTTAAACTTTGGAACGAATGAAAATAAATAAGGAAAACATGATTAAGTTGGGATTCAAGAAATACGGTAAAGTATGGCAACATTTTAACCAACCAATCTTGAAATATGAACAGCCGTCTTGGGTTGGATTAGTTAGTGATATTTACATTAAGGGCTACATTAAAGGCAAAGAAGATAACCAAGCAGCTGTAAGAAAAGCATTAGACATTAGATAGATAACTTTAAAGAAATGAAAACTACAATCGGCATAGATCCTGGCACGGGATTGACAAGCGGGGGTATTGAATTATTGTTTGGTATGGATTACTCAAAACTCACTCGAAGCCAAAGGTATAACCTGAGGAAGAAAGGGCATGATGTTCCGCTAATGAAGCCGGGATTACCTTCAATTGTTGGATATAAAAGCAATCACACAATGATATGTGCGGGATGCGGAATGGAATTTTGTGCATTAAAAGACCCATCCACTAAGCGTAACTTTTGCTCCTCTTTTTGTTACCGATCTTCATTAAGTGGATCACTTAACCCCAATTATAAAGGAGGAGAAATTAACAAGAAATGCAAGGGTTGTGGAAAACACTTTACCCAGAAGCGAGCTAAATACCAAAGCCCATATTGCGCTAAAGAATGCAGAATAGAAATCATGAAGAAAAGAGCAGAAGTTGTAAAAATTAGAAAGCGAATAAAAGACAACGTGCGCCGATCAATTCTGTCTTATGTGAAAAGGGGGACAAAAAACAATAGGAAATGGCAAGACTTACTAGGTTATACAACAAAACAACTTTGTGACCATTTGGAATCAAAATTTGACAAAAAAATGAATTGGGATAACTATGGAACTTATTGGCATATGGATCATATAACCCCTGCCTCTTGGTTTAAGTTCACAACTCCAGATTGTGAAGCGTTTAAGAAATGTTGGGCTATTAAGAATATCCAACCATTGGAATCAAAAGCCAATATTAGAAAGGGAAACAAATTATGCCTTGTGTAATAGGGGTTGATCCAGGAGTCAATGGCGGTATCGCATGGATTACTGACGGGAAACCCTGCGTTGAGAAGATGCCTGACACCCTACAAGATTTGTGGGAGTTACTCCGCGACATTGCCAGCGAAGGAGATTGCCATGCTTACCTTGAGCAAGTCCACAGCTCACCTCAGATGGGAGTTGTCTCCGCCTTCACTTTTGGCAATGGATTTGGACACCTTGAGATGGCACTTACGGCAGCGGGGATTCCTTTCACCAGAGTGCGTCCACAAGTATGGCAGAAAGAGCTTGGATGCATGACGAAAGGTGATAAGAATGTCTCCAAGCGTAAGGCACAAGAGCTTTTCCCCAGCATGAAGGTTACTCACGCAACCGCAGATTCTTTACTTCTCGCAAAATATGGAACTAAACAATAATATGAAACCAAAACACCTAGTAATAATAAGCAACTGCATTGAAGAAGGCTGCCGTTATGGAGTTTCCAGAGCGCACAAGCACACGGAAGATCCATCTTTCGAGCAAATCGAGGAAGCTGTTTTCACAGCCATCATGGAAAGAATCCACCAATACTATGATTTCACGGAATCAGAACATGATTTTTAAACCACGCGCTTGTAAGCGTTGATTTGGTGACCATCTTCTAAAATCTTGCGTCTGGTTACTTCGCCAGCATCAAACATCCTTTGCAGCTTACACCTAATTGCTGCTAAGGATGTTTTTGCTTTGTCTGCTACCATTCTCGCTGTGAACTCGTCTGGCTCAAGAATGGATTCGTTTAGATTCTCAACAATCCAGTCCATGCCACTTACTTTGGGGATGCTTTTTGCCATTACGGTATGTATTTACGTTGATGAAATAGTGGGAGGTCGCCCTTGTCGGTTGTCCTTGTATCGAGGATGATGCAGGAAGGCTCTGTGATCGCATCTGGGACAACCTTGTGACCATGACGGGTAAGCCCCTGCCACGCGCCTGTTATGAGCGATGCTTGGTTTCCGTCTGTCCAGATGCCGTGCCGGTGGCGATGCGCTCGGCAGATAACCGATGGGACACGTTTGCCGACCCTTGCACGGGAATGAGTGATAGTTCCTAAGGCGATACTGTGCGCTCCTGCTTCAAGATACGGACGGGAGGTTGCAGAGATATGGTGAGCAAAGTTAATAAGCGTTCCATTGATTTCAATGTCCAAGTTATCCCAAGCGTTTTGTCCGTTCTCAGGATTCTTCGATGCACCTAAAGCTCTACCTAGTCGAATCTCGTCATTGCGCGTATGGCATTCTGTTCCTTTGATGATGTGGACACTAGCAGCCTTGCTTGTGATAGGTTCAAGAATCTGAATGACAGCGGAAGATTGATCTCCAACATCTGCACTCATAACTTGGGTTGTCCGATGGTGGATACCTTCTACCAAGTCTCCATTAATTACCAGATCGTAAGGTTCATCACCTACGGTTTTAGCAATCCATTGATGGCAATCTTCCCAACAAGCCCACAACCATTTCTGGAACGGGTTCTGCCCGATGGGGAATCCCTCGTTACAGATAAACTCAGACGGCCATAGCCCGACAACCGAGCCGATATGAAGGTCTGATAAAAGAACGATGATTCTTGACTTACTTTTTAATGGTTTCATTTGCGTATAATGTTGCTCAAACTGGACATAATAACTGCTTTTTGTGCAGTTGTTTACTCATTCTGATGGAATTAATTGTTTGCGAACTTTGTCCCATGCAGGGTGAAAAATGTTATCAATGCAACGAACTGTTGCCTCTTCTTGATAGGTAGTTAGATAGGATAATCCAGCAATGTCAAGAGATGCGTGAAGTATTTCATGGCGCAGCGTCTCACGCATGGTAGACTGCTTCTCAAGTGTTCTCGATGCAAGAACTATTTCACGTTCATCTGCGTGATATTCTCCCCATGCTTCTAACTTAGGGTCAATGCGGATAGCTATTCGCCTCCCGCCTATACTTATGAATGCGGGTAGCGTTATCTTCATGTTATCCTTGTTTGATATTGAAACGAATGCGTGAACGAATCTTTGAAATGTTTCGTGTCTTTAGGTAAACACCTCCTCCTTCGCGAGATCCAGCCGTGTCAGTATTTCCTTCTACGGTTGTGACGTTACCACTCTTATCAGGGGATGATACGGCAATGCCGATATGGGAAAAGGTAAACATTACAATGTCGCCAGGTATAATGTCACCAGCAGGATTTCTCCGTAACCACGTTGTTGAATCTTGGTCGATTGACCAGTTCTCAAAATCCCACGCTCCAGCCGTGCGAGGACGCTTGAATGTCTTGGTTTGTTTTGTGCCAGATGATGCTAGTGCCTCGCGGATTACCCAGCATACAAAAGCTGCGCACCACGCCCAACCTTTCTTTGGGTTCAGCCATGTTGCTGCTTTGTATTGATCTACAATTTCACCGCAGTTCGTATTGCCGATTTCTCTCACGCCAACTTGCGACTTAGCAATGCGAACAATTTCTTCTACCATATCTTTCATTTTTTTTGTGCAGCTAATGACATTTTAAGACGAGATTCCAAACTTCTTTTAGACCCTTTGTTTGCAGCATTGATTTTATCTTGATGTTCCCTAGTTCTTGGCTTACGCTTAACCTTGGATCTTGCTAGTCTAGATTTCTCTTTTACATCGGGATCATTTAATTTAAAGTTTTTTAATTTTTTAGAGGATTCGCCAATAGCTTGTTTATGGGAATCAGTAAGTGCGACTCCTTTGTGTGCTAAGCTCAATTTTGCTTTATGCTCATCGGTTAATTTTTTACCTTTATGGGAAGATGATATTTTTTGTCTCCACTCAATTGTTCTAGGACTACCCACATTACCTTGTCCTCCATCAGCAAGATTGCATAAAATCCCACCATCGCAACGCTTACCATAAAAAGAAATTAATCTTCTTTCTTCATTATCAGCTTCTTCTTTTGTTTCGAAAGTTGAAACAATTGATACTATAAAACCATGCTTTTCAACAATAGCCTTCCAGAATGCACTTCTTTGTTTGGTTGAAAAGGCTCTTTCAAATCTACCTCTTCTAATTGATTTCACTGCCCGCCCAACGTAAAAAATAGAACAAGTGTCAGATGTTTTGTGGATATAAACGCAATGATTATCTTCAGCTTTGGCGATGCGGATGATTTCTTCTACAAGACCTTTCGATTGATTTGTATTCATACTTGTATTACTTAGTTACTCTGCCTTTTTCACCGATGATAACAGCACGGCGGTATGAATAGTCATTATGGAAGCGTTGACCACGCCCCATTAGTGTTCCCTCTGCAAAGGTGTATTCCACCCCGTCAAGCAGGTGAATCGTCTCTGGATCGTGTAATGCGCTCGCGTTTACGTTGAAGGCGGGAAGCGAGTCTTTCGATGCGCAACTTGTCAACAGGAGTGCCACTAGCAGCAAGGGTGTCGATCTCATCTTCAATGTTATCGAGTTCACGACCAACCGAGCTTTCCACCCACAGAATATAGGCACGGAGAGCAAGGTTGATTGTGTTTAAAAGGTTCAATCCTTTTTAAAGGTGTTGATTAAGCCGATTAGTGCAAGACCGCCGGCAAGGATAGCACCTTGTTGCTCAGGTGAGAGGCTGATACCAAGTGCCATTGCGATGGCGATAATTCCGCGCCAAGTTGATTCTGATTGTAGATATGTGATTACAGTTTTCATTTCTTTTTTTTGCTGAGGAGATTGTATAAAGTAATTGCACCGATTACGCAACCAATAAGCGCACCCGTCATTCTCACGCTGTATTCGATCTGTTCCTGAAACGAGGTAATGACGGCAAGGCTGGTCGATGCCATTCCTAGGAGTCCATTACAAAGAGTGTGAGCAAGTGAGGAGTGTTCGTTCATTGATTTAACGGGTAAAAGCATAAGATAGCGCGATGGTTGCTAAAATCCAGCCAACGCCGAGAAATAGGTCTAGTGCGCGGTCACAAGGTGATCCTGTGCCTTCGCCCCAATCTCCATCATCGTCTGGTTCAATCATAGCATTATGCCCAGAAAATGCTGGGAACATCGGGTTGATCTTCAGGTCGTGGGGTATCCATTGTGGAAGCCCAATAGATAAACTGTGCAGCACCTTCGGGAATCGGGATGCCCACAAGGTCGCGGAATAGAACCCAGTAGTCAGTTCCGTTATGCTCACCGATCTCGTGGAGTGCATACATGTGGGTCGCTAGTGTTGTCTCTACGATACCCTCGTTGTCCACTGCGTAACCGCTGGCGATGCCGAACTGTTCTGCTACGGACTTGGACGGAAATTTTAAAATATAATCAGTCATTATGTTGTGATTGTTATAAGTTTCGCATTGGCTAGGCGTTTTTTATAATAGCGGATGGCGGCGATGTGTCCACAAAGGAATTGCCCACCGCCACCACCTCCTGCCCCGATCCGCAGAGCGGTAAAAGTTGCACCAAGCGATACCGCTGAAGATCCAACTATTGAGCCATTTAAAGCTAATGAATAATCTCCATGTTTAAGCGTCCCTGCATAGAGCAAAGGAGTAGATGGAACAGTTCCAGCCATAGTAAAGCTACCTAAAGAGCCATTTGCTTGTGCATATCTACTTAATGCGGATGTTGCATAAAAATTGTAGGATTGACTGTTGTTTCCTATATCGAAAGCAACAGGTCTCCTGTCGCCAGATCCTGTGGATTGGATATTCGTAAACAATGTCCCCTCGTTTTGGTTATAGAACCCCGTAAAGTCACTCCCAGTAATCGAGCAAAGATCCTGACTACGAACCACGGACGCTGTGGTGGTCGGGATGTAGGACGTGGGGAAGCTCCCTGCTTCTAGCTGTGCTTGTGTCACTGATCCTGTCACAGTCATAATAAGACTACCAGCGGTCGGCGTGAATGTAAGCGTGGTGCGGGTTGGATAAGCTCCAGTTCCTGTAACGGTTGCTATGGCTACTCCAGACAAAACAACTGTTCCTGTTCCGTAGAACGAGAGCGTGTGGGCGGTTGCCGTGACCGTGCGCGTTTGCGTGGTTAGCGTTGCACTTGGGAATACCAAGTTAGTCCTGCTCTCTTCAATAAGTAACCCCTTGCTTGCAAGAGTAACAGGGTCGTGGTCGAAACGTGCTTGGTTAATAGCAGCAGATTGGATCAGTCCATCACTCCCAACAAAGGTAGCCGTGGATGCCCTCGTGAACACAGGGGTGGGACCTTTGCGAGCCGTGAGGGTCTTATCGGTGGCGAACTGGAGGTTAAGGGAAAGCCCATCGGCATTCAAAGACCCTCCTCTACTAAGTGTATTTCCAAGTGAGTAATTCATTAGTAGCGCATCTGCATGTTAGCGTTTGTAAAAATCCTGTTTGCAACAAGCTGTAATGTATGTTGCTCATCAATGCGAATCATTTCTTCCTGGAGCAACATATCCGCTTCTTGGTCTGCCAACGCTGCCTTCTCTTGTTGTCCCTCAGCACGGAGGTAATCAGCATAAGTCCCATGCGCCATGTATTGATACCACTCAGCGGGGATTGCCGTTGATTCGCCAGACCCGTCACCGTAAGTATCACTTAGTTGCGCTTTGTAAGTAACAAACGCCGATGTAGGGGCAGTATTACCAGCTACCAACGTAGCACCATCCGCCGTCACCATAATGTCATACTCCTGCACGGAAGTAGTCACATACGGAGCTTGCACATGAATACGCAAGTAAGTATCAATCGAACTCTTGCCGGATTCAGTATAGGGAACAACATCACTAGCGACAACGCGCTCTTCCCCGATCTTGAGGAAGCGAGGCCAGTAATTAGTCGAACGATACGCCCTTAATGCACGGCGGTTAATCAGAGCTTTGATTCTCCCAAGCTCAAGGGTTGCAAAGATAACCCCGCTCAATGACTGGATTAAAGACAGCAGTTCAGCGTAGGTTCTTGTTTGCATTAAATGTTACCTGCTTTGAGGTGTGATTGTGATTTGAAAAAGTCACGGACGAACTCGCGGTTATCCCAGCATTCGCTCCCGTATTTATTTGCGAGTAACATATACTCGCGTTGCGGAATAGATCCAACAGGCTTCCCTGCTACGGATTTTACTTCACGCATTTGTCTCGCTTCAGCAGCGGCTTCAATCTCCCTGCGATTCTCCAAGCTCTCAACGAACTTGCGTCCTGAGCATAACTCACGAATAAGGGCAGCATTGATTTGTTCGTCAACAAACATAAAGAAAGAAAGGGAAGGGAGATTTTACCTCCCCCCCCCTCAGTTTGGGTTTAGACGTTTGATGCAAGGAGACCAAGATCCATGATGCGAATTCCAATCCACCACTCGCCGGCTGTCACCGTTCCAGTGAAGTTAGGCTCAATCAGGATTGGCACAGCGGATGCCGTGTTGTTGATAACATAACCAGTGGAGGTATTGATAAGCACGTCTCCAGTGTTGAAGGCAGCTTTAGTCAATCCGTCAAGGTCGAGAGCATCAATCATCTCATCTGGGTCACCAGCAGTAGTGCCAACGTCCAGCGTAAGGTTAGTCGATGTTCCCGCGAAGTCCACGTTCTCATACACCGCACAAGCAGTCACTACTCCACCGGGAGGGATAACAGCAATGGTGCGTTGCAGACCAGTGGTAAGCGATGTGATTTCAGCGGCAGTCAGTTTGTAGATGTCGGTGAAACCGTTAAACGATTCTTGAATTGTAACTTTCATATTTGTTTCTTTATTAGTTTGGATTAAGAGTAAGCGATTTTACCATGTGCTTGCGGATGTTTGACACACAGAGTTCCTGCAACGTCAATGAATCCACGCTCTCCACCACCTTGGTTCTCAAGGCGAGTAGCACCCATAGGGATAAGGGTGTTGAAGCCCAGATACTTAGGATTGAGGACATAGCCCACGTTGGTGGATGCGGTTGGCATACAGCTAGGGTTACCGTTGACAATCTTCACAAGACCAAAGTCGGAGTCATAGATGTTCACCGAGAGGGTGATCTGTTTGCTCGTAGCGTCTTGGTTGACATGGTAGGTAACACCGGCAGAAGCAGGTTGCGCACGGGTGAAGTTGCTGATAAGCTGGCGAAGTGCCACGTTAGCAACAAGGGTCAAGCTGTTCACCTCGCCGTTTTTAGCAAAGATCGAACCAATCATGGTGTTGAACGAAGTTTCGCTAAGGGTAGACGTGATGATCGAACCAGATGGGGTAAGATACGCAGCAGGAACAGGGTTGGTTGCTTGGGCGGTGGATTGAATCCATTTACCAAGACCGCGCATTCCGTAAGGAGTGCCAGCACCGTTCTCAACAGTCATTTCGTTGTTCGATGCGATGGTCGCTTCGATATCACGTTTGATCTCACGCATTGATTTTGCTTCTGCTTGTGCCACGTTAGCAGGGCCGACACTAGTGACAGCTTGCTGAAGGTTGGACACAATGTAGTCACGGCGCATAAGTTGGACGTAGTTTCCAAGACGAGCGCGATCTGCGAACTTGTCGGAGAACGAGGTAACGTCTGAACCTTCGCTGATACCAGTGATAACAGGAGCGGCTAGGGAATCAACAGTCCACTCAGAGAAGGTGGCGGATGCTTTACCTTTGCTGCAAAGCGAAAGGATAGGAGTCTCTTCTGGAGCGAGGATAGCAAGTTCATTGCTAAGATCCTCACGGTTGGAGACGGCGGAACCAGTTCCAACCTTGGCGGCTGGAGCGGATGGCTGATAAGTATTTGAAATAGGCATTTTCTTAGTTAGTTAAATTTATTTGTATCTAGCGATTCTTGCAGCAATCAAGTCCTCTGGACTCCCACTCTTTTCAAAGCGTGCGTATGCGTCAGTTACTTTCGTCTTAGAAGATGTTGAGGATTTTGCAGCACCCGCACCAAATGGGGACGGAGATGGACTGATTTTCAGTTTTGTTCCCACCGCAGGTTGCTTCTTAATTCTCGTTCCTCCGTTGATGGAGTTTGACGCATGTGCCAGGATGTATTCTATTTGGTAGCCAATCTCTGGAACTTGTTTACGTAGCTTTTCGATAAGCGGGTCAGACATTAAATCCTTGAATTGTTTCCCGACAGTCGTGGTTTCATCCTTGATATCTGGAACTTCTTCTTGTGCAGCTGCGATGTATTGACCTTTTAACTGATCCAAGTTGGCAATCTGGGCGAGATGTGCTTGTTGAGCCGGTATGTATTTAGTCAACGCCTCACGAGCGTTTCGGTTGGCTTTGCGGATTTGCTGCTTGGTGAACTCGCGGTCTCCAACTAGGATTATGTCCTCAGAACGATAATCTTCGTATTCTTCCAGTAGTTCATCAGTTGAATCGAGGGTTTGCTCAAGTTCCTTGTATTTCGCCTTTAGATCATCAAATGATTGTATTTCGCGGAATGGGTTTTGTTCTTGAGGGACTTCCTTGATTTCCGGCTGAGATTGAATCTTTTCCTCCAGGGCTTTCTTTTGAGCGGTTAGCTCACCAATCCGTTGCAGGAGTCGGCTTTTACCCTTTTTGGCTAAAGATTGAATCTGCTCCGTGGTCAACGACAGTAGATCAACTTCACTTTCCTCTTCTTCTTCTTCGGGTTCTTCCTCGGTTTCAGTCTCCTCTTCTTCGGTAGGAATCTCTTCCTCCTCGGTTTCGGTTACTTCTTCTTCGGGTTGCTCCTCGGATTCAGGTTCTGGATTTTGTCTTGCCGTTCTCTGAGCTACAAGCTCTTCAAATGACATATTGGACACTGATTCGATAGCCTCAGCGGTAGCTTCTGGATTGCTCATATTGGGAAACGCCATTTACGCTCGGCGGTGCGATTTGCAGCACATTAACGCGAATTTGTTACAGTTGTCAATAGTGGATGTTAATGCGTTTCAATCGGGTGTTTTAATTTACTTTTAGTCTCTATGAAAAAAGATGTTGCGTTGTTTAAGAAATATGCGTAGATTCCCGTTGACGAGAGGTAGGACTCCACGTAATAGTTTTCCCCACTACGGCTTCAGAGCATAGTGTTAAAGGGCTAGCCGAGTAATCCTACCTACTTGTGCTAGCCCTTTTCTTTTGGGCTGGTTTCTCTTGGAACTAGACAGCCAAGTGAACGGGCAAAGGAGCTGCAAGGCTTCATCACCATTAGGCTCGCGGCTAGCTCTGACTCCGATCTGTCACCTAGCATCCGTAACGGCACAATCCGAAGCGGGGGGAAGAGCGTAAAACCGAATCAGGTCTCTGGAAGCAGGGGTTCTGCATGGTGAACCGAGGAACATAGGATTACGGAAACGTAACCCTAAGAGATCGGTTTGGCTTCATCCTCTCGGGGAGAATAATTTTGAGTGAAACGAACTGATTCTTCTTGAATCAAATGACAGAAAAGGGAAACTAACCCCGCAACAAACAAACACAATGAAATCAACAAAACAACGCACAGTAAATATGTTGAAACCATCAGTAATTCTATCTGAATCCAGTCATCTAAGATTGAAGTCACAAACTAATGGAGTTCCTAAACTTCAAGGCGTATTTACGATGCGCGATCAGGAAGGTTTCCCGATTGATATGTCCTATGAACTTGCCAAGGAAAACGGATGGGAGATTGACTGGGTTGAAGCTCTTGCTGATGCAGCTCGCCAATGCATCTTTAAATACGATGCGTTAATCGAGGAAATTAAGATGCTAGAATCAGATAGACTAGATATAGTTAAACGCATATTTGCCCTAGGGTTCATGTCAAGCGATGGAGAAACATTTAGCAAACAAGCAAATTGTCTTTACAATCGTATGCGTGAATCACATTTAGCTATCACCTAGTAAGTAGTGTAAAACAGAAGAACCGTAGAGGATTAACCCCTACGGCTCTCGACACACAAACACGCCGAAAAACACAACGGCGAATCAATAAAAGCATTTTATGGATTTATGTCAACCTTCTTTTTTCAATAGAGATAGAAGCTCATCTAATGTTGAAACGCTTCCTACAATCTTCATTACCTCGTTAGTTTCTACACACTGGCGAAGGTCAGCAAAGAATCTCTCACGCTCATCTTGGATGAACTGGATGATAGCTTTGAACTCATCACGATCGGATAGAGCTTCAACGGCTTGCTGGATGGTTGGTTTAGGGAATGGTGTCATTTACGTTTGGTTGGTTTCTTTGGCATTTTACCCATCTTGATTTCAATCTCGACGTAACCTTTGCCTTTTTTACCTTTTCCGTATTCCTTGCTTTCGTGGCCGCAGCCATTTGATTTGGTTTTTTTCATAGAGTTATTTCATTGATTTACTGCCTTTGCAACGCCATTTTTTTCGACTTAACTGATTTGGTGAGTTAGGGTCACTACGCCAATCTCCTTTGATTGCATTGGATCTCGCGCAGTACGCGTCTGCTTTTTTTGTGGAAGGACGAATACGATCACCACCATCTGCCGCTTTACCGGCTTGCCCAAACTTCACAGTCCTCTTGCGTCCCGTGGCTGGATTCGTGACTACCTTGGTGAACCTCTTTTCCATTACTTCTTAGGCTTAGGCTTAGGCTTAGAATGCGTCAATGACTTACTAGAGTTACCTGCTGCGTTGACTGTGGACTTCTTTTTCATTGTTCCATTCCTTGAGTTGTTACGCCACCCATCTGTGCAGGTGCAGTTCCCAATCTTCCAATCTCAGCGTTCTGGGCTTGTGTTATCATCATTTGATATTGTTGCATGTATTTCTGCAAGCGACCTGCGAAAGCCTCGTCAGACTGCGCCCTAGCTGCAACATCAGGCTGCTGGATGTATGCTTGCACCATCTGCATGGCAATCTGTGCGCCGTTAGGTTGTGCTGGCACTTCGATGCCAGAGAATATCTTAGCAAGATCGTCAGTAACATTTTTTGCAACCTTCTGCTGTGCCTCTTCAACTGGCTGGAGAACGTAGTCAGCAAAGATTGGATTGATCGAGGAAGCCGCAAACTCAAGTAGCTTGTTCACATCCATGATGCCGTTACGATCCAACTGAACCAACTGAACCATGTTCTTCAACTGAGTCTCCGCTGTCTCTGGGTCACTCGACAAGGAATCAAAGGAAACCATAATTGAGAAATCCTCATCTGGACTACCCTTGGTCATTACTTGTGGGTTAGGATTGCCGGTAACTTGGAAGAAAACTTCATCAGGCCCCATCCGTTGATACAGCTTCCACGCCATCGTAAGAACATCCTTCACATGATCTAGGAACTTTCCGATGTAGTATTGTTGACGCGCCGACGAAAGGGGATTCGTAAGATCCAAACCAATAGCGCGATCAGCTTGCCCACGCATCGAAAGCTCACTTTCAACAGAACCATCGTCCCTCGGAGGAATTGGCCCGAATGCAATTTCACCCAAACGCCTATACGGGACTCTGCGACCAGGACCCCAATCAGAAGGAGGCCTTCCAGCAGGATGCATGATAGGAGGTAAAGTAGCAAGAGACGCTCGGTCAATGCGACTGTCACGCTCTGTTTTGATTTGCATTTGTGGGCCACGGAGAATATCGGAAAAGGTCTGCACCTCATACATCCTCTTTTGGTCATTGGCAAGGCGGGTGACTACGAAAGGATAATCATCGTATCCGTTGAGGAGTTCATGCTTTGCAAAGCCTTCTGTCTGTGGATGGAATACTGTGCAGTAAATACCTTCAGAACCATCTTCTTCATCAATCAAACGCTGATACGCATAGACAACCATCACAAGGTCGTTATCGTCGGTAATCGGTAGGCGGGTCTGGGTCTTAACCTTCTCGCCATCGAGATACATGGAATCCTTTCCACGGAGTGTTTCAATAGCATTATCTACCCATTTTCTGTCCCATCCTTCATTCGCTACCTTCTTCTCTAGCTCTTGAGCCGTGAGGAATGTTCGCCAGAACATATATGGTGCGCGTTGTGGATCTGAAATATAAGATGGAAACATTACCTCACCATCGGGAGCGCAAGCATAGACAACAGGACAGTCAACAGTTTGACGAGGAAGTGGGATTTCTGCCACCCCCATCTTGCGAAGGTCTTTGATTGCTTTCTTCGCTCTCTTGGTAGAAAGGTCAGGGAAGGAATCTTGAATCAAATCAAGTAACATCTTATCATCTTGACCGCTGAGAATCAACTCAACAAGGTCAGGAGATGCTTCACCAATCTGCTCTAGGCTGATACTTTGAAGGTAAGAACGCTTCTCACGATTCCAACCAACGTAGGAAACCATGATACCTTTCTCCATTAGGTAGTTACCACCAAGCTCCATTTGACGCTTAAAGTCAGGAATGTAAGAAGAACGCATCCATTTAAGGAAGCCAGAAACAACAGCAGCCTTGGGCATTGCAGCCATTGAAGTCGGGAACGCCTTGATATGGGAACGAGCCAACGCTTGATCAAACAAGGCGACATACATATCAATGCGTTCCCCGACAACATTCACTTCCTGATCGGAAGCACCTTGCCACGGAAAGGCATTCGCTCCGTTTTTACGAAGATCATCAGATTTGCCATCCCAGATGTTCCTACGGTCATTGTAAGAACGCAAGCAAGACTCAAAGTAGTAATCAAGATCAATTAAACAAGTATCGTAAGCATTCGCTAACGCACCAATATCAGGTTCTTTGTCCACATAGACAAGTGACTCATCTTCTATTTGTTGAATATCATTCATGCTGTATATTGGTAGTAATCTCCAAGGTCGGAATTGACTAGGATAACATTAACTTCCTTTCCAATCAAGCGTCTTGACATTTGGGCGGAAACTTTGACATTGACGCCAAATCCGTCGATTCTTCCTCTTACCCATGTAGGGTTGTTGCAAGTGCCTATAATCATTGCTTTCAATGGAGCTTCTTGAGCTTCTGGAATGTCTGTAATAACAGCCTCAACAACCTTTGCTGGTCGTCCTCGTTTCTTTGGTTCTTTTTTTGCAATCATGTTAATAGCCTCCACCTCCCTGAGTTGTAACTAAACTGACGGAATTGTCAACGTGATCTATTCCTGCGATGGCTGCGTAGCGTAATACATCAATAGGGTCTTTGTGAGCTTCTTTTAAACCACCGTCACCAGTATATTCCGATAATGCTTGGATGATGTTCTCGCAGTCGGAACTAATGTAGAAATGCGGTCGATTGACAGAATCCAACGGCTTAGACGTGTCCCATGCCATTTTCCCTATCAATGCTTGTAATCCATCGTCAATCTCCAACCCTGGTGCAGGAATGCAAACCATGCCAGCATCGTTCAAATCCTCGATAATCGAAGATGAACCATCCTGCACCTGATACTTTGCAGCTCCAAGTCGCGGGTCAATTAACCTCTCGAAAATATCCTCTTCGCCTTCCATCTCCTCGATAAGGTCAACATAGTCACGGATACCGTAGCCTTGCCCTTTAGCACCCTCGCCAGGCATCCACTTACCATTCCGCCATTCAGCCCAGTCGCCAACGTCAACCCCAGGCCATTCGCGGTAAACCCACATTGTTCCAGTCTCATCTACGGCGATCCAGCACATGAACCAGTTCTTTGATCCTGCTGGGTCGATAACATGATACCTTGTGATGTTAGTCTTGGGAATCTTGTCGGGATCGACCACGTTGACTACTTTGTTGAATTTAGGGAACTTGGTGGCGGCTGCTTTAGTTGGTATGCCGTAAGCCCTGATTAAGATTTCCTCTCTTGGCTTTCCAATTAATGTTTGCCTTATCCGGTCGTAACCGCCAAAAGGGTTATCTTGAGAGTGAAAGTAGTGAACAGTTCCTTTGATATTCTTGCACTCAAGAATTGTGGGAACAATTTCACCATTGAGCAATTCAGCCTCTCTGCTTTCAATGACTTTTGCCCCATCAAGATATTGCTTAATTAGCTCAGTATATCCAAAGATCGGAGTAAACGTAAGCATCATCTTACTATTTCTAGTTGCCAATCGAAATCTTAACGTGTCAATTATCTCAGGCCCTCCAAGCATCTCGTCGCACCAAGCACCTATGTTTAACCAAGTCGCTTCTTTCGAACCAAGCTCTGCACCCTCCAGAATAGTCTGATTGTTTGCAAATGCTGCATAAGTCTTAAAGGAAATGCGCGAACCATTAGGTAAAATTAACGAATTGTCAGTCCATCCATTTTTTCTTGAATAAGATAGGTATGTGTTTTGGCTCGTCTGCTTACTTTTGAATTCTGCTGGCATCCAATCATATACGGCTGCTTGTTGTTGGCGAATTGAAACTTCGGCATTCTGAGCAAAGCAAAAAATGTCTGAATTGGGATTTTCAACAGCAGCCTTAACAACAAAGTATGCACCGACCTGCGTTTTCGACGAACGATTTCCTCCACTGATTAGGACTTCGTTTCTGGTTGATAAGTATTCTTCAACTTTTCTCCAGTTTTCAAACTTCCATCCATATCTAAATGGATCTCTCGCAGCATTGCGAATAGCTTCTTCGCGGATTTGATGAAACTCCATCAATTCTTCCGCACTCATCTGAGTGATTTCTTCATCCGTGGGAACGGAAAGAACTGGATGGTCTGTCCACTTTAGCATTTAGCAAACTCTCCCCTAATTTCTTGAGCTTTAAGTATGTAAGCATTTGCTGCTTCTTCTTTTGTCTTAAATCTTCCAATATTGACGCTTTTTCTATTAACCATCATCTGCGCTCTCCACTTATTTGTTTTCTTGCAAAAAACCACCCCTTTCATCCCAGATGTATTGTTTTTATTAGAACCACGATTAAACATGTTTTCTGATCTACTTGCAACCCTTAGATTTAAAATACTATTGTCTGACTTGTTTTCGTTTATATGGTCAATATCTCCAATAGGCCATGTTCCATTGCAAAACGCCCAAGCTAATCGGTGAGCATAATATGGTTTTGCGTTAATCCAGATAGAAACGTATCCACGCCAATTTGCGTTTCCTGCAACATCACCAGCATTGCTAGTTTTTGTTTTTACCTTCCAAACGAAAATGCCAGAATCTGAATTATAATCCAAATAATTGGATATATCCTTGACATTAATTAATTCTTGTGACTTATTTTTCTCAGTACTTCTCATAGTTTTGATATGTTTTGTATTAAAGCGTCTTCTGGATCGCACATCCGGTTGACGCTTGTTTTTTATCAAAGATTCTTAGGCTCGTCAACAATTTCAGCTTCGATTGCACTTTCTCTAATTTTATTTGCAATTCTAGTCTTTGCCTCTGAAATCATTTTAGCCGCATCATCAATACTTGCTCCCTTGCGATGCTCCACTACGGTAGTAGCCATGCCAGTAAGCTGTGCTGCCTTGTCTGTAAGGATACCAACCGTGATTGCCAGCTTCTCAGGTGAAATCTTAGCGAGGCTGTCTGGATCGTCAAATAGCTGTGTAGCGCGTTCAAATAGCAAATCGGTGTATTCCTGCGCTGCGATTGCGTAACGCATAGAGAACTCCTTACGCTTTGTTTCTAGGGTATCGTTGTGCCGCCATTCCAACCCACGAATAACATCACGACCCATTCCAGTTTTCTTGGAAATCTCGGTTATCCTTGCTCCTTGGGATAAAAGAAACAACGCCAACGCTGCCTTGTGGGGAGCGTAATGCTCGACATTATTACGGGAGATTAACTTCGCACGTTCACGCACTTCAAGAAACCACTCGCTCTTGTCGGGTCGATCGTCGTAGTAGTTCTCTTTAAACTTTTCTAGTTGTTCATCGCTCATTACGTTTTTCACCAGAGCTACCTAAAGCTACGGAGATTCCAGTTGCAACACTATTATCGCGTTTTAACCCACTTGTAAACTTCTTTTAAGGTGGACTTATTGGCTTTGCGTTTCCTTCTGGAGCAAGACGAACATTTGGCGCATCCTTTATGATCTCACCTTTCACGTTAATCCGTGGAGCTTGTGGCATAAGATTTGCCTTGAGCGTGTAGTAAGCATTGTTGCCATACGGGATAACCATGTCGCCAGTAAGGTCTGTGAATCCATCAACTCTATCGTAGGCAAACGTGCGGTATGTTCCCGTTTGTTTATCCATGCCGAGCTTGTCAAACATTGGATTGATAACACGCTGTGACTTTGTGTTTAGTCCTTGAACTGCGTTGATAAACCGCTGTCTATCTTTCCATTTCTTGCCGCCAACGCTTTTGAAGTAGCCATCAGTTGAAACGCCTTTCTTTTGCAGTTTAGCAGTTTCAACAATGTCAGTTAGGACGTTTGCCCTAGACATTCCCATTGTAGCAGCCCTGCGTTCAAACCTATTGATGTTTAGCCCCAGCTGGGTAATATCCATTGCAACTAAATAAAGCCTTCCGTTCTTCAACATGAAGTCAATCGGCTTAATCTTGTTAGTTGTTTTCCCTGCTGTCTGAACGGAACGTCCTTGCTCAATCGGAGTGTAATCTATTACCCCCGCCATATCAGCATCAAATGCAGATTGAATATGGATAAGCTCTTGCGCTCCTCCTTCTTTAATTACTCGTGCTTTTTCAAGTGCTTGGATATGTTCATCTGAAAGCAAACCAGTTCCATTGCCTTTTTTGTCTGGAATCATCACTCCTTCAATCAAAGGTTTGCTATCTTTGACGTTCTTCTTATTAATCTTATCTATGATTTCCGCAGCCTTGTAGTGCCTTGGATTAGACGATGGAAGATCACCCATCGCGTCAGGCTTAATAGGCGACTTAGGTAATCCAGCAGATTCACGATACATCTTACGAACCATTGCTTTCACCTCTGGAAGCTCCTTCATGCCGTCTGCCAGCAGTCCAGAACCCATTACTAGGTTGCCGTTCACATCCGTAGCACCACCGAGCTTGTAGTGCAAATCCTTAACGATTGGGGTTGCCGCAAAGACAGTCTCGAAAATATCCTCGATCTTCCTGCGTAACGGAGTTTTAACCGCAGCCTTAGTCAACTTGCCAGATACAACGTCATCAAACAAAGCTGCCGTTCCATTATCTGTGAAGAACTCAACAGCCGCATCTTCAATCCCGATTCTTGGGAGTCCTTGCGCGTCC
>Ga0247723_1000491_pt1 | contig 27312 bp, 17 predicted proteins | sample MSEWelMarce5H_FC_FD_189079 | JGI IMG/M metagenome (GOLD analysis project Ga0247723, IMG submission 189079) | Subsurface sediment microbial communities from gas well in West Virginia, United States - MSEEL Well Study Marcellus 5H_FC | ecosystem: Environmental > Terrestrial > Deep subsurface >... | reverse complement strand
AATTACTATGCCTCTGGTTCATCAATTCAAGAAGTAGTCATTCCTGATATTGGAACTGCTGTAGGGACGCAAATTGATATAGTCACGAACTATATCAATTCAGTAACACAAAACACTTAAAGGTTGAATAAATAGCATATGGCTACAGTTACCACAGATACAGTAAGAGACTTTCGAGATTTGGACTTGTCGTTCAATATCCATCCTGTCAAAAAGGATATCAATAAACATGTCGGTGTCAAGGCAGTTATTAATTCGATAAAAAATCTAGTCCTCACTAATCACTACGAAAAACCATTCCAACCAGAAATTGGATCGAATGTTCGTAAACTATTGTTTGAAAACATTGATGAACTGACATCAATTGCCCTTCAAAGAGAGATAGCACAAGTTATAGCAAACTATGAACCAAGAGCAAGTGTCTCTAAGGTTTATGTTTTTGCTGATTATGAAAATAATGGATTCAGTGTGGAGGTTGAGTTTTCTGTTATCAACCAATCTGACCCAATCACAATTACTTTTTTCCTCGAACGGATTCGATAAATGGCTGCTCGTTTACAAGTCACAGACCTTGATTTTGATACAATCAAAACCAATCTAAAGAATTTTTTAAGACAGCAATCAGAGTTTACTGATTACGATTTTGAGGGTGCTGGTCTGAATGTTCTATTGGATATTCTTGCATACAATACTCACTACAATGCATACTATTTGAATATGGTTGCCAATGAATCGTTCTTGGATAGTGCTACAACACGTGATGCCGTAGTGTCACATGCCAAGACACTCAACTATGTTCCTTATTCAGTTACTGCCCCTAAAGCAACTGTCAATGTAACTGTTACTTCAACAACAACTGATGCTGATACTGCTACTCTTCCAAGAGGATACACTTTCTTTTCAGAACTCGTTGATGGCATTTCATATAATTACATAACAACTGAATCAGTCACTATATCTAAAACTGGAACACAATATTTCTTTGAAAATATAGACATCTACGAAGGTCAGTTTATAAATTTTTCACAGACCTATAATGCTATCTCAAATCCCAAATCGGTATTTACTATTCCGAATGCAAACATTGATACACGAACACTCAGAGTTACTGTAACTCCTACTTCGGGAAACACCGCAGCACAGACATATAATTTAGTATCAGACATTCTTGATGTCACTGGTTCTTCATTGGTTTATTTTTTAAATGAATCTAATGATGGAAAATTTAAAGTTAGTTTCGGTGACAATGTAATAGGACAATCATTAACTGATGGTGCAATAGTGAATATGAGTTATCTCATTACATCTGGTGCTGTCTCTAATAGAGCAAATAATTTCACAGCAGGTTCAACTATCAATGGTCTTTCTACTATTGATGTGAGTGTTGTGTCACCTTCTGCGGGTGGTTCTGACCGTGAAAGTGTAGACTCAATTAAGTTTTCTACTGCATCTCAGTTTGCCACTCAAAATCGTTTGATTACATTTAAGGATTATGAGACGTACATTTTGCAAAACTATACTTCACTGGATTCTATTTCGGTGTGGGGTGGAGAGGATGAAGAGAAACCAGTATATGGTAAAGTATTCATTTCATTGAAACCTAAAACAAACTATTATATTTCAGAGGCGGAGAAGCAACGAATTATTGATGAGATTATCAAACCAAAAGCAGTGGTTTCTACTGACGTTATTATTCGTGATCCAGAGTTTTTATATTTGTTGATTGACAGCACAGTACGATACGATGCACGAAAAACATCGTTGACTGAAAGTGCGTTGAAAACAAATATACGAAATACTATTTTAAACTATAGTAATCTCTATCTTAATAAATTTTCTTCAAAGTTTGTTTTATCGAAACTTCAAAAAGCAATTGATGGTACAAACTTGAATGCATTTTTCGGAACGCAAAGTGCTCTTCGTGTTCAGAAAAGATTACTGCCTTCACTGATATCAATTAAACCATATAGTGTAAAATTTAATATACCTTTACGTAGAGGAACGATTGGCAATAGATTGACATCCACTTTCTTCAAAACTTTAGATGCTTTGGGAGCAGAACAAGAAGTTCAGTTTGAAGAGATTCCACAATCATTTTCGGGAATTTCAAATATTCAAGTCTTGGATGCTGGTGTTGATTACATTTCACCTCCAACAGTAACTATTTCTGGTGATGGTATTGGTGCAGAAGCAGTTGCAATTGTGGTCAATGGAAAAATTGCAAGAATTGAAATGGTGAATAGAGGCATTGATTATACACGTGCTATTGTTACTATTTCTGATGGTGGTGGATATGGTGCAACTGCCATTCCAGTAATTGATTCGAGAACTGGTACACTGCGAACAGTTTATTATAATCAATTATCCGAAAGACAAATTGTCAACTCTAATGCAGGAACCATTGATTATAACTTAGGAACTTTGACAATCAACGACATTAGAATTACTTCTGTCTCTTCTCCTGATGGATATATTCGATTTACTATACAGGCAGAAAATACAGTGGTTAGCACCAATAGGAATACCATTATAACTATTGATGGTGATGATCCGACTTCCATTTCAACTGTAATGATTTCAGAGCAATAATGAGCAATCTAAAAACTTCGGTTCTTATAAGTCGGCAAATCCCTGAATATATTAGGGATGAGTATCCCACATTTATAAACTTTGTTGAAGCATATTATGAATTTCTTGAGACTAAACAAAGTTCTGCCAACAATGACTTAGTTACTGCTGCAAAAGATTTAAGAACAAATTTTGATGTTGATGCATCTATTGACCAATTTGAAGATAACTTTTTTAACACATATGCCAATCTATTGCCACGTGATGTGAGGGTAGATAAAGCAACATTAATAAAAAATGTTCTACCACTATACCTATCCAAAGGTTCGGAAAAATCATTCAAGTTTTTATTCAGAATGTTATTCGATGAAGAGTTGGATATTATCTATCCAAAGAATAATGTTCTTCGTGCTTCTGCTGGTAATTGGGTAGTAGATAATAAACTTCGTATCAATCAAGATATAGCAACTGTTTATACGTGTGATGGAACAGTCAAAACATTTATACTGGCACAATTTTCTAACGACAATGATATTACTGTTTATGTGAATGGTGTGGTTCAATCATCGGGTTTTTCACTACGCAAAGAATATCGTAAGATTATATTTGACACTGCTCCAGCAAATGGTTCAGTTGTCAGGATTGTTTACCAAGCATTCAATATTGATTTGTTGAACAACAGGAAAATAACTGGAGTATCTTCAGGTGCTACTGCTATTGTGGAAAGAGCATCACGAAGAATTATTACTGACCAATTGAACTTGGGTCTTCCAATCGAATTGGTTATCAGCACAAAAACTTTACTAGGCAACTTTCAAAATGGTGAAGTTGTAAACACTGATATCGTAGATTCGAATGGTGTTTTAATTTCTGTTCAAGCGACTACGTTTTCTATCATTAGAAGAATCAATATCATAAATGGTGGTAACAGTTATAATGTTGGTGATGTTGTGGTGGTTAGTGGTGGTGGTTCGACCGTTGATGCTACTGCTATTATCGATGATGTTTTTGAGGGTTACATTGATAGTATTAATGTGAACAGTGGAGGTGCGGTATTTACTGATGCATCAGGTATCAATGTATCAGGTAATGCATCTGCTTTTTTAAGTCTTGTGGTTGATGGTATAGATGTATCTGGTGCTAATGCTGGAAATATCTATTCGGTATCGACTGACACAATTGTTGATTTTCAAACACTGACAATTTTAGATTCCAACTATGGTTTTGTTGGACAGAAGGTTATTAATTCAAATGCAAATACACGAATATCAGATACACTGACATTCCAGAATCTAACAGTCGGTCCAATCACTAATGTAAAGATTCTTTTATCGACTACTCCCACAACCATAACACCAGTGCTTGATGCTGTGGGTGCTACCTATCAAACATCAAATAATAATTTTACTCACACAACTAAAGGGTTTGGTTCGATAGGTCGATTCAAAGTAAATTCTGGTGGGTCGGGATATATTCCTGGAGATGAAGTAATATTTGGACCAAATCCACGTATGTGTTTTGGGTCTGGAGCTGCCGCAGTAGTTTCACGTGTAAGTGGCACAGGAGCAGTTACTCGTATTGAAATTCAACCGCCAAGAATTGCGGGAACTGCGAATATCGTCTCTACTAATGCATACGTGACAGGCACAGGAACATTCTTCAGTGATGAGTTGAAAGTAAATGATAGGGTTGTTATTAACAATGAATCTCGTTTTGTTGACACAATTTATTCTAACACATCAATGCGTGTCAATGTCGCATTCCTAACTACCGCAACAAATAGAAAAGTTGGACTGTATGATAAACTACCTTTGGGTGGCATAAATTATGTATCAAATAGTTTTCCACAAGTAACCATATCATCACCCACTGGTTCTTCTGCCAATATTGAGATAACTGCTTTGGCATCGGATGGTGAACAATTATCTGCTGCCAACACCATTGCTCAACCAGGATCAATTCTAAGTGTAAGGATTATTAGTCCTGGTTCTGGATATCAATTCTTGCCGATTGTAGATTTATCAGGCAAAGGCAGTGGGACTGCTACTGCTAATGCTGAGATTGAAAGATCGTATTTGGCAACGGATGGAAGATGGACAAGCACCGAATCCATTCTGTCTGCTGCTGACCGTAGATTAGCGGGTTCAAAGTATTACATTGACTATTCATACGTAACTTCTTCGACTGTGGAATTCACTAAGTATAAGAAGATATTGAAGGAGTTGTTACATCCAGTTGGATTCGTCAACTATGCGAATTATAACAGGACTAGTGAAATCGTTGGTAATACTATTGATACCGCAAATGTTAGTTTTATAACGATATCTGGAACAGTAAATGTTAATTCATCCATTTATGTAACTGGAATAAATACTCGTTTCAACATAGCAAACACTAAAGGTATCCTGACCATCGGTTCACATATTTCTGTAAACAATCAGATTAGAACCATCAGTTCTATTCAAAGTAATACAGTCCTAACCGTATCAAGTCCATTTACACAATACGCAAATTACCAAACAATTTTCATTTCAACCACAAGTTCTTGATAAATAGAGATTATGCCCACAACAGTAACAACTAAAAAATTAGCATTCAATGCTGCCGAACAGTTTAAGGAGAGCTTCACTGAAGCAGCACTTACTGTCGGATATGTTTTTGTAGGCAACCATTTGGTGTATGCCAACGAATCATCTCCCGATTCCATAGTTGATACAGTTGTCGATGAGAAGGATGCTTGGGATAATATGATGGCTGCCAAACGAATCACTGGCAACGATGTTGAACTGGTCATTCCCAAAGTAACGTGGACTGCAAATACAAAGTATCGTCAATATGATGACACTATTGCAACTTCTGATTTGCTTTCAGCAAATGTTTCACAAAATTTAAAACCAATGTATGCATATACATCGGCACGTAACGTCTATAAGTGTTTGTCTAATAATGCCTCTGCAAACTCCACAGTAGAACCCACTGGTGATTATACGTCATCGAATGGTAATATCGCAACTGCTGATGGGTATATCTGGAAGTACATGTACAATGTCAAACCATCCAATAAATTCCTGGCAGATGCCTGGATTCCAACACCAGTTTCTACGGCGCAGTTAGATTACAGTGTAAGTAATCTTGGTGTTGTTGATGGGGAATTGACTACCATCGTTGTAGTGAATAAAGGTTCAGCATACTACCATAATAATGTTACCGTTGCATCGTATGCCACAGGATGTACTATTCTTACCCTTGCCAACACAACAAATGTGGTGGCAAATATGACAGTTTCTGGTTTGGGTATTCCGTCACAAACATACATTTCATCATTAGATATACCAAATAATAAAATAACATTATCAAGTTCTGTTACTGCTAATGGTGGTGGAACTGCTGCAAATCAATTATCAATAACCACCAGGATTTATATTGACGGTGATGGCATTGGTGCAGTTGCAGTTCCAGTTCTTTCTGGTTCAACCACTGGCAACCTATCCAAAGTTACAATAACAACCATTGGAACTGGATATAGCCGTGCTAATGCGTATGTGTATGGAACAGGAACTGGTGCTAATACTGCCAATGTTCGTTGTATTGTGTCTCCAAAATTTGGACATGCATATAACCCATCCAAAGAATTGGGTGGAACAAATGTGATGGTATCGTCAAGGATTGGTGAAATTGATACGACTGAGAATGGTAAAATTTCAGCAAATACTACATTCAGACAATTTGGGATTATTATAAACCCACATAAATATGGGGAATCCTCAGTTGTCACAAATGCAAATGCTAATTCTTTCATTTCACAAACCACTGACCTTACAGTAGTTTCAGGAACAGCATATGCATTAAATGAATATGTTTATCAGGGAACGGCAGCAAATAATGCTATCGCCTATGGACATGTTATAGATCAGTCTACAAATACTGTTAAATTGACTCACATACAGGGAACTTTTTTAACTGGTCTTTCTTTAACGGGCGCAAACTCTGGTACATCCAGGATTGTTGTTCGTGGTTCTAATCCAGAATTTGAACCATATACAGGAGATATTCTGTATACCGAAAATGCACTAAAAACGACTCGCACAGAGGGTCAAGCAGAAAATATAAAACTCATTGTTAGATTTTAAAGGTTAGTTAATGGCTATTAATACAAATTTTAATATAGACCCATATTATGATGACTTCGATGATGCGAAGAACTATCATCGCATACTCTTCAAACCTGGATATGCTGTACAGGCACGTGAACTAACCCAACAACAGACAATCCTACAAGACCAAATTAATAAGTTTGGTGATTATATGTTTCAATCTGGTTCAGTTGTTACTGGTGGTAAAAACAACTTCCAGACTGTTCAGTATATTAATATTGCTTCAACATATGCTTCAACTGATATTGCTGCTGGAAATTTTGAAGGTAAGATTATTCAAAATGCTGCCAATACGAAACGAGCATATGTAATTAAATCTTACGATCCAGTTACAGCAAATGGTCAACCCATCACTCTGATCGTTAATCAGGTATTTGGTGATAGATTTGCAAATACAGAAACAATTTACACAGCAAATGCTGATGTAGAAGCAATTACCTACTTTGCAAATACTACTTCCAATGGTGCAATGGGTAATTGTCAAGCATGGTCTGTTACTGCTGGTGTGTATTACTATGGTGGTTACTTCATTACAACTCAAGATGCGTCTGTTGCTATTAACAAATATAGCGCAACTGGTAATGCTCTAGTTGGTTATGATGTCACTGAAAGCATTGTTAATAATAGTCAAGATACTTCGTTACTTGATCCTGCTCAAGACGCATCTAATTTCCAAGCACCTGGTGCTGACCGTTTCAATATTGAACTAACTTTAAATACTCGTCCACTTGACAGTATAGATAAAACTCAATTTATTGAAATTGCGAGAGTTGTTAATGGAGAACTGATTTCATCGGTAGAAACTCCAATATGGGGTAAGATTGAAGAAACTATTGCTCGTAGAACTTATGATGAATCGGGTGATTATATTGTCAGACAATTTGACATTGGTCTGGATACCAATGCAAGTAACACTGCACAGTTAGATATTACACTATCTCCTGGTAAAGCCTACGTCAAAGGTTATGAGTTTGGCACAATATCGGCAACAACACTAACCGTTCCTAAACCACGAACCAAAGCAAACGTAGATAATAAACGGTTAAGTTCGGGTTATGGTGGATATATCTATGCCAATAACATGTATAATACTCTTCCAACTAATCTGTATGGAACAGTAGATATTCATTGTGTTGATGCTGCATCAGTCAATACTGGTAATACTCTTCTTTTGGCAAACACGAAAATTGGAACTGCTAAAATCAAAGCGATGTCATATGATTCAACATCAAATGCATCCAATGGCAGTGCTTTTGTCTATGCAGTTTATGTTGCTGATATCAATACTGGTTCGTTGTATGATACTACAACATCCAACTCTAGTGGATATGCAGTTTATAACAACGGCACTGCTACAACATTCCAATTACCAGGATTATTTTCACTCACAGATAATGCATATCAGGGCGCAACAATTAGAATGACTTCTGGTCCTGGTGCTACAGATGGAACTAGAAAAATTGCTTCATACACTGGTGCTACTCGTACTGTAACCGTAGATACTGCTTTCTCTGCCGCAATCAATACGCAATCTCGTTTTGTAATTGATTTTGACTTTGGTCAAGCAGAATCATTAGCAGTCTATTCTGGAACTACACTTATTACTAGTGCAAATGTACATAATTATTCAAGGGATACTGCATCATTATATACACCCACATATGTTTCAGAACAACAATTAGAACCTATGATTTTTAGTTTGGGTGATTCAAATATATCTGATAATGCAACTTCATTCTTCAACTATGAGTATGAGAGATTATATCAAGGAGTAACTTTAGCTGCTGGTGTTACAACAGCATTGACTGTTGGTTCGGGTGAAACACTTGTATCAGCAACAACCAATACTGCCAAATCAGAATACTATACAGTAGTGTGTACAGCAGCGGGAACTAATTCTGGTCCTGACGGTGGATATAAAGCAGGACAATTAGTACCTTCGGGGCAATTTACTGTAGATACAACAGCACGAACTATCTCTGTGTTCGGTGGTGGCAACATGACTGTCAATCTATATGCTACTATTAGCTCAACCAACCCAACATCAAAAACTAAAACGTACATTCGTGCCAATACTGCTGTTCAAACTCAAGTAGTTGCTAACTCAGTTTTTGGTTCGGGTAATACATCTGCGTATGTGTTTATTCCACATGGACAAACTCACATCGCACAAGGATTAGTCAACAAAACTCCTGGTGTAGATCAAACTTTATATGTAACTGATGTTTTCTGCATTAATGCTATTTTCGATTATAGCAATACAGCAATTACCACAGCAAATTCTGGTTCAGCAATTAATGTAACATCACGTTATGCTTTGGTTACAGGACAAAAAGATTCGTATTATGATTGGGGTGCAATTAGATTACTTCCTGGACAATCAGCTCCAGTAGGTCCACTTTTAGTTCGTTACAATAGATTCACATCATCGGGTGCTGGATTCTTTAATGTGGATTCGTATACACGATTGGGTGACGGTAATTTCACCTATGGTGAAATACCACAATACTCATCAAAAAATAGTGGAAGACTATCTCTTAAAAATTCTTTAGATTTTAGACCAGTTCGACAAGATGCAACGACTGCATACTCAGCAAATAACTTTGTGTTTGATGTCAATGAAACTACTACTGGACCAAAAATTCCTTTGAGCACCAGTGACTTCATCATAAGTTATGGTTACTATCTACCACGTGTTGATAGAGTTGTTCTCACTACAGATAGAAAACTTCAAGTGTTACCTGGCATTCCAGGAGTAAATCCTGTTGCTCCAGTAGAACCTAAAGATGCAATGACTCTTTATGTTCTCAATTATCCAGCATACTTACAATACCCTTTTACGACACAAATTGATCGTGTTCGCAATAAACGGTACACGATGAAAGACATCGGTGGATTAGAAAAACGACTTGAAAATCTGGAATATTATACTTCATTATCATTGCTTGAGATAGCAACGATGGGTAAACAAGATTTGTCTATTCTGGACTCGCAGAATTTACCACGATTTAAAAATGGTATTGTTGTTGATTCATTTGTAGATAAATCTGTTGCCAATTTTACTGGTCGTGATTTTTCTGCTGCTATTGATGTTGTCGATAATGAAGCTAGGGGTTCATATAATATTACAGCAGTTGGGATTTTCTCCAATACTGATATAGCAAATACCACAGCATCAATTGATGTTAATGTTGAATATAGTGGTCCAATGATAACGTGTAAATCAACAACTGAAACTTGGTTATCACAACCATTGGCATCCAAAACAATCAATGTTAATCCATTCAATTGGATTAACTATCTTGGTAAAGTAAACCTTTATCCATCTTCGGATGTTTGGAATTCACAAACAAGAGTTGAGTCACAAGTTGTTGATTTAACTGGTGGTTCAGCGGCAGCAGATGCATGGTCATCAATTCAAAGCACATCGTGGGGTGCATGGAAAACAACATGGACAGGTGTAACTAATGAAACAGAAATTGGTGGAACATCGAGAACAACAGCATCGACAAAACCCATCACAGCTCGAGAAGCAATTACTAAAGGTATAGATCAAGTTGTTCAAGGTCCAGGCAAACAAGGTAAAACTAAATTTGATGAACAGACTTTAACAACAACTTCATCATCACTAGTTACTACAACTACAAATGAATCACGTTCAGGTGTTCTGTCACAAATTGTTCCAACAACTTTAACTAAAACATTGGGTGACAAAGTTGTTGATGTAAGCATCATTCCTTACATGAGAGCGAAAACTATTCTGGTTACAGGCACAGCATTCAAACCTTTGACACCGTTGTTTTCATTCTTTGATAATGTTGATGTGTCAAAATATATTACTAACGTCAATCAGTTCGTGTTTAAGAATGACAATTTACAATATCAAACAACTGTTGGTGATTCGGAACAAGTTACATTTAGAACCACTGACACAAATGTTGTTTTGGGAACTGGTTTCATTATTCAAACATCAGCTAAAAATGCATTTATTGTTAATATTGACACCGTTGCTGGTGTTGGAACGTGGACAGGTTATTCGAATGTCAAAGTTGTTGGTACTATAACTGGTACTTCATCAGAACTCGCTAGTTGGCAACACTTTAGTGGAAGAGCCATTTCAGCAAACAGCACAGCAATGGTTTTGAATTACAATGCTGGTAATGCAACGAATGCCACACAAAGTAATTATCAAAGTAAAACTGTTACGATTGGTAGTGGAACTGGTGCTGGACAGCAACGAACTATTTCTGACTACAATCCAACTACACGCACGTTGACAGTATCGACACCGTGGACTACTGTTCCTGATACTACTTCCACTTATACAATTGGAGATCCACAGACAACAGAAGAGGGTGCAATATCCGTTGTGTTCAGTATTCCTGGAGATACGTTCCGTGTTGGTGAAAAACATTTTAGATTAATTGATGTTCAAACTGGATTGGTTGAATCATCATCAACGAATGGTGATGCTACATTCTTCTCACAAGGAGTTGTACAAACAGTTCAGGAACAATCTATTTCTGTATTTGTTCCATCTGTAATTAGAAGTAGTGTTTCTGAAGAGAGAACTAGTGAAAGAAGTTCGATTAAAGGTAACTCTAGTTCCTCAACAAAACAAATTCAAACATACTATGACCCATTGGCTCAAAACTTCTTGATAAGTTCGTATCAATATCCACAAGGTATGTTCTTGTCGAGTGTTCGTGTATGTTTCCAAACAAAGGATGTGTCAGTTCCTGTTACAATGCAAATTAGACCAACGGTGAATGGATTCCCATCATCAGGAACAGTCTATCCGTTTGCTACCGTAACACTAACACCCGATAAAGTAAAAACAGTTGCACCGAATTCAAAACCAGATTTGAATGATGTAACCAAATACACTGAGTTTGTGTTTGATGCTCCAATTTTCTTGCAACCTGGTGAGCATTCAATTGTGTTTGTTTCTAACTCTAATTCGTATAATCTATATTGTGCGAAAAAAGATGAAAAGAATTTTATTGATAATAATAACATCAGTGCTATTCCGTATGTGGGTTCGTTGTTTGAATCACAAAATGGTTCAACTTGGATTCCAACACCAGTAACATCAATGATGTTTAGTTTACATAAAAAAGTATTTACGACCGCAACTGCTCTTGCACATTTTGAAGCAGATACATCAACGATTGCTTCTGATACTGCATATGACTTGGCACATTTTATGACCACTGATGTTGTTCTTGCAAATACTTCGGTTAATTATGAGTTTATATCACAGCAATTTACTGGCAATACTTCTCACTCATACTTGCCTATAATTCCATTTGTGGATTATCGTATGGTTGATGGATATGATCGTCGTGTGTTAAACAAAACAACTGGTAATACTACTGTTACGATTCGTGCTACGATGGCAACTCAAAACAGAGATGTGTCACCAATGATTGATAAAACACGATTGAACTGGTTGGCGGTTGAAAACAAAATTAACAATCTACCATTAAAAACTTCAGATGTGGTTATCTCTAGTGGTGGAACTGGATATACATCAACACCAACAGTAGAAATTTCTGGTGGTGGTGGAGCAGGTGCTGCTGCTGTTGCTACTGTTACTAATGAGGTCGTGACTGCTGTAACTATTACATCTCCTGGAACTGGATACATAACATCACCAACAATAACACTTTCTGGTGGCGGTGGTTCAGGTGCAGTTGTGTCATACAATGGTGAGAATAAGAGGTCGGGTGGCAACTCTGCAATTCGTTACTTCACAAAACAAGTTACATTAGCAGAAGGTTTTGATTCAGAAGATTTACGTGTGTATCTAACAACGTATCTACCTCCACTATCGGGTATTCAAGTTTACTATAAGGTTCTTTCAACTGGTGATTCGGAAACATTTGAAGACAAAAACTGGGCTATAATGACACAACTGAATAACACTACATTTGTTTCGGCGAATGAAAGTGATTATCGTGAATTGACATTTGCTCCTGGTACTGGTAATGTTCCTGACAATTATATTAATTACACTTCAGGTTCTACTACATTCTCCGACTTTAGAACTTTTGCAATCAAAGTTGTTCTTTATGGTCAAAGTTCTGTGGATGTTCCACGATTCAAAGAACTTCGTGCAATTGCTTTGCCTAGAGGATAATTATGTTTGTTCAAATAGACGGTGAAAAAAATCTGATTCGAGATATCTCTACCAGAGCTATTCTAAATAGAGACAGAGCAGGACTAGAAGAGTATAAACTTCGCAAAGAACTAGCAAAACGAAAGCAAGAAGAAGAATTAGAACTAAAAAACAAAGTAAATAAACTAGAAGACGATATAACGGAAATCAAATCAATGCTTCATGAACTTGTAAAGATGAGAACATAAGATGCCAGCAATTAATAGAGTAACGACTTCGAATACATTCCTACAGTGGATGGCATCTACTGATTCTGTAATTGGTACTGTCAATCTTCTTACTGATGGTAATGGTTCAATCTTTGTTGCGAACACCAACATTGAAATTTCTGGTGATGCTAATACTGCTAGTTTGAATGTAAAGACACATGCGAACATCAACACTCTGCAAGCCAATACTGCGAACATTGCCAACATTAGTTTTGCTGGAAGTAATATTACTATTCCAGGTAATGTTGCAACACTCAATGTTACATCGAATGTTTATGTTGGACAGGATTTATTTGTTACTGGTAATGTAAATGTTACTGGTAATATCATTCTTGATTCAATAGGATTTGATGACCTAACTATATCGGGTTCGGCAAATATCGCAGAAACTTTATATGTTACTGGACTTTCCACACTCGCAAATGCTAATGTAGCAATAATGAGTGGAGCAGCAAATACTAAAATATACAGTTCAATTTCAGCAATACAAGATTCAGCAATTGCATTTGCTATAGCATTAGGATAATCAGAGGACATTAATGGCTAACAATTTTAAAAATTACTTTGCTGGTTCGGTTGGAACATCTTCGGTAGATGTTTACACTGTGCCAGCATCAACATCTGCAACTGTCATTGGTATGAGTGTTTCCAATCTCATTACCACACCGATTTCTGCAAATGTCATGGTGTTTAATTCAACTGCGTCAAATACATTGTTCATGGTAAAGAACGCAACGATTGCTCCAGGTGGTGCTCTAGTTCCTGTTGGTGGTGACCAAAAACTTGTATTGGAAGCAGGTGATAGGTTACAAGTTCAAATGGGGACTGCTACATCCGCTGATGTTATCGTATCTGTTTTAGAGGTTAGTTAATGGCTTACATTGGAAATGAACCAGAAATAGGTTTCAATACTCTATCCGTTCAAAAGTTTAACGGTGATGGAGCTTGTACACAGTTTTCAATTTCCCAACCGATTAGTGATCCAGACTATTTGGAAGTTCTTGTAAATAATGTACAGCAAGAACCCTATGCTTCTTATGGTGTGTCGAGTGGAGTAATCACATTTACCGAAGCACCTTCTGTTGGTGCAAACAATATTCAAGTCGGATATAAGTCACAAAGCATCATTTATTATAATCAAGTCACTTCAAATCAATTAGTCGATGGAAGTATTGGTGGAGTAAAATTAATAGATGGTTCGGTTACAGGCAACAAACTTGGTATAACTGCTATTCGTGGTAATAACATTGTTGCTGGCACAATTACAGGAAATCTGATTGCTGATACTGCTATTCGTGGTAATAACATTGTTGCTGGCCAGATTACTGGTAACTTAATTGCTGATACTGCTATTCGTGGTAATAACATTGTTGCTGGTCAGATTACTGGTAACTTAATTGCCGATACTGCTATTCGTGGTAATAACATTGTTGCTGGTCAGATTACTGGTAACCTAATTGCTATTAATTCTATTAATGCTAGTAACAGTATTGTTGCACTTTCTATCACAGGTAATTTGATTGGCACTGGTGCCATCTCTGCAAATAACTTTGCTGGTGGTGGTGTGGGTTCAGGATCTTTATCCCAAAATTTAACATTATCCACAATTCGTATTGCTGAGACTGTAAATGTACAGACAACTCCAATCAGTGGAAACTATAACATCCATGTAGCGGAAGCAACAGCATATTACTTTGTTGCGAATACTACTGGTTCAGTCACGTTCAATCTTGTTGGAAATACGACCACTTCACTTAATAGTTTATTGAGTGTTGGTCAAACAGCATCTCTTGCTATTGCATTGAAACAAGGTGTAACGAAATATCGAGCAAATGTTTTTATTGATGGCGTAAATCCTCTGAGTAGTGTATACTGGATGGGTGCAACACAACCATCTCAACTATCAACTCAGGCACAATCATTAGACGTATATAATATTACAGTCATAAAAGTTGCTGATTCTGCATACACTGTTATGGTTGGTAATACAACTTTCGGATATGCAAACGGTTCTGGTATGGGTCCAGGTGGAGTGCAGTAATGCCAATCATTTCGTCATTTTCGAATAGATCATTCGGTGCAAGTAGAGTTCTTTCGGAAAGTGCAAATTTAACTCAATTCACTGACGTTATTGAATACATGCTAATAGCAGGTGGAGGAGGTGGTGGTTCACAAGGAGGTGGTGCTGGAGGTTCTGGTGGTGTAATCACAGGTTCATTTGCTGTCGCTAAAGGTGCTACTTTTACTTTCAATATTGGTGGTGGAGGTGGTGGTGCAGGTATGGGTCCAGGTTCATCATCACGTGGAAGTCAAGGTGGAGATTCTTCGATTACTTCTTCATTTCCAGGATTTACTACTATAACTGCTTTTGGTGGTGGGGGTGGTGGCCGAGGTAATGCTGGCGGTAACGGTGATGGTGCTGGTCGTGATGGTGGATGTGGTGGCGGCGGTGGTAGGGATACAACACTTACTCCAAGTTACGGTAACGCCACACAGAGTCCTGGAAATGGTCGCCGTGGTGGTAATGGTAATTCTGGTGGTGGAGGTGGTGGTGCAGGCGGTGGTGGTGGAACACAAGATACTGGAGGTGATGGTCAGTCAGGACCTGAACGTGGTGGTGGTGGTGGTAATGGATTTGCTATAACTCAATTAGTCTCTTCATATGATACTAGTTATAGACCGCCAATGTCTAAACCATACCCCAATGCTCCTACACATCCTATATACGGACCAGCAGGTATATCGAGTGATATTCTTGGTGCGGGAGGTGGTGGTGGAATAGCAGGTGATGGACGAGCAGGAGGAAATGGTGGGTCTTCTGGTGGTGGTTCTGGTTATCCTCAGACTGGTGGTGATGGTGGAAATCCTGGTGGACCGAATGGAACAATAAGACAAGCAAATAGTGGAGTTCAATTCTCTGGATCAGGTGGAGGTGGTGGTGGTCAAGGACCAGGTGACCCTTTCAGAGATGGTGGTGGTGGTGCTGGTGGTAGATGTATTGTTAGATGGAGTTCAGAACAATTTGCAAATGCTACAAGTGTAAGTGGGGGAGACATGTATTATCATAATTCAGGTGGTTATAGACACTTTGATTTTACAGGCACTGGAACAATTACGATTTAAAATACAACATAAATACTGAGTAATAACTTTTTTATAGGAGCGGTGAATGAATAACACAGAAATTGAATATGCACAATACCTAATGGGTGGTAGCAACAATAAATTAGTTTGTGGCATTGACACAGCAATTAAAGCATTACGTCCAGGCGCACGATATGATATGTCGGCATCGGGTGGACATTTTGAGTTTCTTCGTTGGGAGGATGATAAAAATACAAAACCTCCAACAAAAGCAGAAATCATGGCAGAGTTAGAATATCAGAATAAGTTTATTGAGCATCATCAATACTTTATAGATCGTGCATCAAACTATCCCGATATTACAGTTCTTGTGAATTTACTTTGGGAAGCAATGGAACAAAGTAAAATTCCTGGTAAGGGAACAGACTTCTATGAAGCAATCAAAGAAGTCAATGATAAGTTTCCAAAATCAGAAGGTGCTGCACCAGTAAGACCAGAATAATAGGAAAATAAATGGCATACATTGGCAATCAGGTTTCATCAGTATTATTTTCAGTTGACACGTTTAGTGGTGATGGTTCCGCTACGAGTTTTGGACCAATGAGTCGTTCGCCTGCTGGAACAGCATCTGTTGCAGTGTTTGTTGGAGGTTCGTATAAAACTCCAACAAATGATTATACAATAAGTGGAGATTACGTCAACTTTACTACTCCTCCAGCAGTAGGCACAAATAATATTGTCATGCATCATTTAGGTAATGGTGTGATGGCAACACAAACTCCTGTTGATGGTTCTGTTACTAGTCCAAAACTTTCTACGAATGTGGCAGTTACAAATTTTACTGCTAATACTACATTCAAATTGCCAGTATTTGCAAGTAACACCACAAGAGATTCCACAATAACTGCACCACAAGCAGGAATGCTGGTGTTTATTACTACAGGAACACAATTTCAAGGTCATACTGGTTCAGGTTGGATTGTTATAAACTAAATAGAGTAAACTGTTTTAACTTAGGAGAGTATTAGGATGGCACATTTTGCAAAACTTGATGAAAATAATATTGTTACCCAAGTCATTGTCGTTGGTAATGAACAACTGTTAGATGAAAATGGTCAAGAGCAAGAAGCACTTGGTGTAGCATTCTGTCAACAATTGTTTGGCGGTAACTGGAAACAAACTTCGTATAATAATAGAATGCGTTTTCGTTATGCGGGTATTGGATTTACATATAATGAAGAACTTAATGCATTCATTCCTCCTAAACCATATCCATCGTGGGTATTGAATAATTCTACAGCAGCATGGGATGCACCAAAACCAAAACCATCTGGTGAATTGCTTGGTAGACAATATGCATGGAACGAACCCAATCAGGAGTGGTATGATATTACTCCAAGCGATGCTTAAATTTTCAAAAAAACAGGAGTTTTAGATGGCACATTTTGCAGAGATAGACAAGAATAATAATAATGTATTACGAGTTATTGTTGTTAATAATAGTGATATTCTGGATGAGCATGGTCATGAAAGTGAAACTGTAGGCATTGCTTTCTGTAAAAGCATATATGGTGAGGATACAAAATGGCTTCAATGTTCGTACAATAGTTCTTTTCGGTTGAATTATCCAGGAACTGGATATCAATATAATGAAGATTATAATATTTTTGTTCCCCCTAAACCAGAGGGTTATCATTCGTGGACTCTAAATATGACAACTGGTTATTGGGAAGCTCCAGTGCCTAAACCAGACTATGCTAATCCTGAAGATAGATGGGCATGGAGTGAATCTACTAGGTCTTGGATTCCTTACTAATATATTATTTTAATGAAAATGAAACATGAACCCGCTTTGCGGGTTTTTGTTTGTATAAATAATGTATTAAAAGGAGAATACTTTTGGCCGCATTTGTAGAAATCTTTATCGAACAGGGTGCAAACTTATCCTCAACTGTAACAGTAACTGACCCATTTGGGTATACAGTAAACCTATCAACATATTCAGCAGCATCGCAGATTCGTAAATCTTATTATTCATCGTCAGCAAATAACCTAACAGCAATTATTACTAACAATGCTGCTGGCGAGATTACTCTATCAATGACAGCAGCAAACACTGCTAACTTATCACCAGGTCGTTACTTGTACGACTTGATTGTTACTGATAGAACATCAAACACCGTGACACGAGTTGTGGAAGGCATTGCTGTTGTGTTGCCATCTGTCACAAGGTAATCTATGGCACTAATCGGTAAGGTAGCAGTCAATCAACCGTCAAGAACAATACTAACGGCAAGTGGTGTCGTTGTCCCTAATATCGCCCTTGTTGACCTCAATGATGTCAATGCAACTGGTCTACAGGATAATTATACTCTAGTCTATGATTCCGATACTGCCAAGTGGGAAGTAAGACCAGCAAACAATTTTACTGCTGTTTCTACTGCATACAATCAGGCTAACGCTTCCTTTGATCGTGCCAACACTGCGAATGCTACGGCATACACAGCATCAAACAATGTAGTTGCTGCATTCAACACTGCCAATGCTGCTTTTGCTGCTGCCAATATTGCACTGTATACTCCGCAATACTATGTAAACTCAGCAGCACAGTTTGCTAACCTTGCATTTACTCATGCACAGTATTCGTTCATTACAGCAAACTCGGCAAGTTATTATGCCAACCTTGCATACATTCAGGCTAATGCTGCCTTTGCTGCTGCCAATGCTGCATCAATTGATACGTTCGTTCGCAACCAAGCAAATGCAGCATTCATAGAAGCAAACTCTGCATTCATTCAGGCAAATGCTGCCTTTGCATATGCCAATTCGTTGGCATCAATTCCAGATTACTTAGCAAACTCGGCAGCAACTTATGCCAATGGTGCATTCATTCAGGCAAATGCTGCTTTCATTTCGGTCAATTCGGCATTTGCTGCACATAATACTACAGCAATATTTGCGAACACTCCTTCGGTGGTTGCAAACTCATCGTTCATTCAAGCAAATGCTGCATTCGTTCATGCCAATGCTGCTTTTGCTGCTGCTAATAGTGTAGACCCAACCGATACGTATGCTCGTTCTACTGCAAACGTAGCACTGATACAAGCCAATGGGGCTTTTGTTGCTGCCAATACCGCAGAAATCAATCGTGTCGGTGCCAGCATATATGCCAATGGTGCATTTGCTGCTGCTAATGCTGCGATAGCAGTCAATACAACACAAAACAATTCTATTGATGCTGCTTTTGCTGCTGCGAATGTTGCAGACTCAAAAGCAATCAGTGCTGGTAACTATGCGAATGCTGCCTTTGCTGCTGCTAATGCTGCTTCTGGCGGTAATGCAACGGATGGATTTGCACGTAACCAGGCTAACTCTGCATTCATCCAGGCTAATGCTGCCTTTGCTGCTGCTAACTCAGGTGCTGGCCAATTGGGTGCATTCAATCATGCCAATGCAGCATTTGATGCAGGTAATACTGCTACGAGTTTACAGTCAGCAGTTAATCTAACACAGAACAATAGCATCACCGTTGCTCTGAATACCGCTAATGCTGCATTCACTGCTGCTAATTCTGGTGCTGGACAATTAGGTGCATTCAATCAAGCGAATGCTGCTTTCATTGCCGCTAATGCTGCTATAGCAGTTAATGAAACACAGAACAATAGTATAACAGTAGCACTGAATACTGCTAATGCTGCCTTTGCAGTTGCTAATGCTGGTGGTGGAGCAGGTGTTGATTCATATGCACGTGAAACTGCCAATGCTGCCACAGCAGTAAACCTGACACAGAATAATAGTATCACCGTTGCATTGAATACTGCCAATGCTTCCTTTGCACAAGGCAATGCTGCTGCTGGTATTGATACAACACAAAACAATAGTATCACTGCTGCATTCATTCATGCCAATGCCGCCTTTGCTGCTGCTAATGCTGGAGGTGCTGCTGGTGTTGATGCTTATGCAAGAGATACTGCCAATGCTGCATTCTTACAAGCAAATAATGCTGCCTCTGGAACAGTGGATGGATTTTCACGCAACACTGGTAATGCTGCATTCATTACAGCAAACTCGGCATTTATTCATGCTAACTTTGCATTTGCTGCTGCTAACTCTGCTCTATCAACAGAGTCGGGTCAGAACCAAAGAATTCAACAAGCATACGATCAATCAAATGCTTCATTCACTGCCGCCAATTCATCGGTTATTAATACAACTGCTGCGTTCTACCATGCCAATGCCGCCTTTGCTGCTGCAAACAATGCGACTGACACGTATGTTCGTGCTCATGCTAATGCTGCTTTTGATACTGCCAATGGTGCAGTAGCAGTTAATCTAACACAGAACAACAGTATCACCGTTGCACTGAACACTGCCAATGCTGCATTCACTGCTGCTAACAATGCAACTGATACCTTTGTTCGTAATCATGCTAATGCTGCCTTCGATACGGCCAACGGTGCTGTAGCAGTCAACCTTACACAGAATAACTCTATCATCGTTGCACTGAATACGGCAAATGCTGCATTCTCTGCTGCTAACAATGCCACTGATACGTATGTTCGTAATCATGCAAATGCCGCTTTCGATACTGCTAATGGTGCAGTGGCAGTTAATGAAACACAGAACAATTCAATTGCTGCTGCATTTACACGTGCCAACAATTCACTGAATGCAAACACTGGTGGTCAGATTACTGGTGATGTTACTGTTACTGGTAACCTAGTAGTTGTTGGTAATACAGTCTATGCAAATACACTGACTGTATTAATCGCTGACAATATCATTACACTGAATGCAGCAATCAATCAATCTGGTTCTCCACTTGCCAATGCTGGTATTGAAGTTGATCGTGGAAATCAACCAAACTCTTCTTTCCTTTGGGTTGAAGCAGATGGTAAATGGGCTGCCAATAATGGCAACACCATGTTCTATGTTGGTTCGGAAGCAGATATCACAGCAGCAGGTAACTATGCCAATGCTGCTTTTGCCACTGCCAATGCTGCTGCTGCTGGAAGTGTTGATAGTTATGCACGTGATACTGCTAATGCTGCTTTCCTTGCTGCTAATAATATTTCAGTTGTTGGCAACACAATCAATTTGGGAACACCAACAGATGGTAGTTTGACTAACATAGGTGCATATACTGGATGGTCAACAGTAACATCGGTTACTGATGCGATTGATGACCTCAATGAAATGCTTGACAATGTTCGTGCGAATACTTTTGTTAAGAGTGTTTCATTCACGGCAAGTCCTCTTGGAGCAGGTTCGGGTTCAGTAGTAACTCTGACAGTTGTTCCTGTTACAAGTAATGGAAACATTCGTTACGATGTTGATTGGGGTGATGGTGGAGCAAACACAACTGCATGTACATCGTCAACTATTACTCGCACGTATACTGTTCAGGGTTCAAAGACCATTACAGTTCGTGCCTACAATAATGCTGGTTCAGGAACTGGTAGTGAAGCATCTAATACACGTTCATCGTATGTGGTAATCTACACACCTGATCCTGTCATGGGATTCCGTTTCTATCGTGTATCTTCTGGCGGTAATGCTCTGACTGCTGCTGCCAACTTGTATTTCACAGAGGGTGATACTCTCTACATGGAAAACATTACCACAAATACTACTGGTGCTGCTGTAACTTACACTGCAAACTTTGGTGACAGTCAACCAAACACATCGATTGCTAGTGACACAGCATCAGGTGGTGTGTTCGGTTCACGATTGGCATACACCTATGGATTTGCAGCATCATCTGGAACTGGTTATTTGACAGCCAATTTGGTATTGACAAGTTCAAATACTTCGAACCCTGCATCGATACCTCGTTCGGTGACTACATCTATCAAAGTGTATGATGCAAACATTGCTGCACCAAATCCTTTAAGCTCAAAGACTATTACATTCAGTGGTAGCACAGGAACTCTTCCTTACTTGGCAGCAGAGTTTGCCAACAATACTGGTGGAGCAACAACTTATACCGTTGGAACATTAGTCAATAGAACTACAGCAACTAGTGGTAACATCGCCATCACAGACATGACTACATTCGCAGCAAATGCGAATGTGGGAACACTGACTGCATTTGTCAACGGTGCTAACTCTGGTGCAAGAGCATTCACAAATGGTTCGGACACTGGAACATTTAACTCTTTGAGTGTTCTGAGTGAGAGTGATTATAACTTATTGGATGCCACTGGAACTGCAACAACTTTTGCTGCATCCATTTATTCTCCTGGATATTTTACAGGATTCAAGGCAAATGTTTCAACCGCAGCAGCAGCAGTCCCGCTCGGTGTGAACAACTTCCAGTTGCAACACAGTGCAAATGGTAACACCAATGTGGTTGAGTTTGTAAAGGATGATATTACATCTGCACCAACAACGACCGCAGGTTCATTGACAGTAGGCACAGCAAACTATCGTTACATCTCTGGTATTCCTTACTTTACTACAGGTGCTACTGTCAATATGGTGGGTGCAACAATCACTAACTGGATTGGACAATGCTATACTGGTGTGTTCAATACAGCAACACCAGTGCAAATTGCGGGTGGAACTAACTATGAATCAACAACTGCTATTGCCATTACTCCTACAGCATTTACATATGCACAGGTAGATGGGGCAACCACATACCTACAGAGTGGATATCCTAAAGCAAACACAGGAAAATCTTCTGCATACACATTGGGAACTTTAAATGTTCCAATCGCAGCAAGTGTCCGAACAGTCGAAGCAATCGGTATTCGTGCTAACAACGTAGCAGGTAATGGTAGTTTGGTGGAGAACTCAACTAGGTTGGCAGTCCATTCGGCAGCACAGAGTGGTATATCAGAGATTGCAATTGTAGCAACTGGAGTGGGTTCTCCTGCTTCGGGTGCTGGCGCAAACGAAAGTGGAATTCGTTCACACTGGTTCAAAGCAAATACATCTAATACTCCAGTATATACTTCAGCAACAAACTTCTATACAACACAAGTGTATTCAGAATCATCTGATCCTGGAGTTGCTGGAACAAAAGAAGCAACTATCAGAATAGGTGCTATCAAACATGATGTTACAGATTATAGCACAGGATATCTACCAGTAGGACCAAATCGTTCTGGTGATACAGGAACACAATACTTTACATTTGCATTCCGTAGAACAGCACTGTCAAACTTTGACATTAACATTACATCAGCAACTGGTGTTGCGGGTGTTTGGTTGGCTGCTCCTGGAACTGGCATAGATACATCAAGTGGATTAAATGGTTGGCTGGAATGTGGCACAGTAAAAGCTGCTTCGGGTCAACCAGGAACTGGCGTAGGTGGTAACGGAAGTGATGGATGTGCTCTATCAAGTGCCGATAGAATTTTGGGAGGAACAGCATTAAGTGGTGGATACACCATGAGTCTAGGAACGGAAAATATGTCCAACGCAACAGGTAATGTAGTATTAATTAGAATCGGATTATCTGCTGGTCAGAGTATAACCACTCTCTCTATAGGAGTTGCTGCTTAATGGCCATTTCAGATACCCAAAAAGTAGACTATCTTTGGAAGAAGATAGGTTATGCTGCTACTAAAACAGATACTACAGCGAACAAAGATGCCACGAACGAGGCACTGCCTAGTCCACTCCAAATCAGGGGTGATAGTCTTTTAGTTCAATCATCAAGTATTCCTAGTTCTATTCCCGCAACTACCACAAGTATTGTTACGGTTTATAGACCTGATGCTACTTTGGAGATGCCACAGACACCAATCGGCACTAATGGTCCTGGTCAACGAGGTCAACTTGGAAGTGCAACTGCATATAGAACATGGCAAACTGGATCACAAAATTGGATTAGTCCTGAATTTGGTGCGACCTATTCAGTTCGTGTATTCTTGGATAATGCTGGTCGCACGACATCTAATACAACTGGAACAGAATTATTTGCAACGGCATCTGGTGAAGAATGGTTCTTTGATTATCAATCGGGTGTTCTAAACTTTAGTGGCACTAATTTACCATCGGGTATTAGCACGAAGAGTGTGTATATCTCTGGAGCACGATACACTGGTGAGATTGGCATTGCCAATACTGTCAACACTGCTGCTGCTGCCTTTGCTCATGCGAATGCTGCGTTTACTGCTGCTAACAATGCAACTGACACGTATGTTCGTAACCATGCTAATGCTGCATTTGATGCTGCTAATGCTGCAACTGCAACTGATGCTACACAAAACAATAGTATCACTGCCGCATTCTTTCATGCTAATGCTGCCTTTGCAAATGCTAACAGCTACATCACATATAATGAAGCAGTCAGTGTAACACAAAACAATTCGATAGCATCTGCTTTTGTTCATGCTAATGCTGCGTTTACTGCTGCCAATAATGCGACTGACACCTTTGTTCGTAATCATGCCAATGCCGCATTTGATACAGCAAACGGTGCTGTAGCAGTAAATACTACACAAAATAATAGCATAACAGTAGCACTTGATACTGCCAATGCAGCATTTTCTAATGCCAACAGTTACATCACATACAATGAAGCAGTAAGTGTAACGCAAAACAATAGCATCACTGCTGCCTTTGCTGCTGCTAACGCCGCAACTGCAACTGATGTAACACAGAACAATTCTATTACTAGTGCTTTCATTCACGCAAATGCAGCATTTGCTTCAGCAAATACCATTGACGGTGTTAATACCACACAAAACAATAGCATTGCTTCTTCATTTGTTCATGCTAATGCCGCATTCACACGTGCTAATAATTCACTGAATGCCAACACTGGTGGTCAGATTACTGGTGATGTAATAGTAATTGGAAATGTATCTGCTAATATAGTTTCAACCACAGGTTCAAATGGAATTATTAGTGGTGCTAATGCGATTTTTGCTAATTATGTCTATGCAGCAAACGGCAATGTAGATTTATACATTTACGCCACAAAAGCATTTGATGTTGCCAATGCTGCCACTGGCGGTTCAGCAACTGATAGTTTTGCACGTAACCAAGCAAACGCTTCATTCACTGCTGCCAATGGCGCAGTAGCAGTTAATCTAACACAAAACAATAGTATTGATAGTGCATTCATTCATGCGAATGCCGCATTCCTTGCTGCTAACAATGCAACTGATACCTTTGTCCGTAACCATGCTAACGCTGCTTTTGATACTGCTAATGGTGCGGTAGCAGTCAACTTAACACAAAACAATAGTATAACTGTTGCATTGAATACTGCTAATGCTGCTTTTTCTAATGCTAACAGTTACATTACATATAATGAAGCAGTCAATGTAACACAAAACAACAGTATTGCCGCTGCTTTCCTTGCTGCGAATGCTGCTACTGCAACTGATGCAACACAAAACAATTCGATTACAGTAGCACTGGACACTGCCAATGCTGCCTTTGCTGCTGCTAATGCTGCTACTGGAGGTTCGGCAGCAGATAGTTTTGCACGTAACCAAGCAAATGCTGCATTTATTCGTGCTAATAATTCTTTGGATGCAAACAGTGGTGGAACAATTAGTGGTGATGTTGTTATCAATGCCAACCTCACTGTAACTGGTAATACCACATATGTTAATACCATCAATCAGTTAATTGGTGATAACATAATTACATTGAATGCTGATTTAGGTCAAGTATCTCAACCAACACAAGACGCTGGATTTGAAATTGAACGTGGTATCCAACCAAACTCTTCCTTCCTTTGGATAGAGTCTACTGGTAAGTGGGCTGCCAATAACGGCAACACCTCAATTTATGTTGCATCGGAAGCAACTCTTACTGCTGCATATGATACAGCAAATGCTGCATTTGATGCTGCCAATGCTGCTACTGCAACTGATGCAACACAAAACAATTCTATCTCTGCCGCTTTTGTTCATGCCAATGCAGCATTTGCTTCGGCAAACAATATTGATGGTGTCAACACTACACAAAATAATAGTATTGCTAGTGCATTCATCCATGCCAATGCTGCTTTTGCAAACGCCAATTCGTACATCACATATAATGAAGCAGTCAACGTAACACAAAATAATTCTATTGGTGCTGTATTCTTACAGTCTAATAATAATGTTGGTGTAGATTTAACACAGAATAACTCTATTGCTGCTGCATTTACACGTGCCAATAACTCGTTGAATGCAAACACTGGTGGAACAGTAAATGGTGATGTAATCTTTGTTGGCAATGTAACTTCTAACACACTGACAACAACAGGATCAAATGGTAGCATTACTGGTGCTAATGCCATTTTTGCCAATTATATTTTTGCAGCAAACAGTAATGTAGACTTATACATTTACGCTACAAGAGCATTTGAAACTGCTAATGCTGCCACTGGTGGTTCGGCAACAGATAGTTTTGCACGTAACCAAGCAAATGGAGCATTCACTGCTGCCAATGGTGCAGTAGCAGTTAATCTTACACAGAATAATTCCATTGCTGCTGTATTCATTCATGCTAATGCTGCTTTTGCTAATGCTAATAGTTACATCACATACAATGAAGCAGTCAACGTAACACAGAATAACAGCATTACTAGTGCTTTCATTCATGCTAATGCTGCCTTTGCTTCGGCAAACAATATTGATGGTGTAAATGTTACGCAGAACAATAGTATTATTGCTGCTTTCGATGCCGCTAATGCTGCTACTGCTACGGATACAACACAAAACAATAGCATCACAGCGGCATTCTATCACGCAAACGCTGTTTTTGCGAATGCTAATTCGTATATCACATACAATGAAGCAGTCAGTATAACACAGAACAACAGCATTGCTGCTTCATTCATTCATGCCAATGCTGCTTTTGCTAATTCTAACACATACATTACATACGCCGAAGCAGTTAGTGTAACACAAAACAATAGTATCACTGCTGCGTTCCTTGCTGCGAATGCTGCTACTGCAACTGATGCAACACAAAATAATTCTATCACTGCTGCTTTTATTCGTGCAAACAATTCGTTGGATGCAAATAATGGTGGAACGATAAGTGGAGATATTGTTATAACTGGTAATTTAACAGCAAATATAGTTGGCGGAACTTTCTAATACAAAACAAAGTAATGCTAAATAGTTTTCGGAACAGTAAAATTAATGTTATTATTAAC
>Ga0247723_1000490_pt1 | contig 27316 bp, 34 predicted proteins | sample MSEWelMarce5H_FC_FD_189079 | JGI IMG/M metagenome (GOLD analysis project Ga0247723, IMG submission 189079) | Subsurface sediment microbial communities from gas well in West Virginia, United States - MSEEL Well Study Marcellus 5H_FC | ecosystem: Environmental > Terrestrial > Deep subsurface >... | reverse complement strand
ATCCAAAGGACCATACATAACATTATCAATTGCATATTGTCTATTTGCAATATTGATTTTGATATCCTGTGTTGCAGGTGGACAAGTAGTTTCTTGTAGTTTCTGAATAAATTTATTATTGTAATTCATTTCCTTATTATTTTACAGGTACACAATTAGGAACTTCTCTACCATCTAACATCTTTGTTCCGATGGCTTCGTATCCTTCCCAACATGCATCTTCTAATCCTTCACCTAAATAAATACCTTTATATTTAGTTAATTGATTAATCTTACTTGCAACTAATCTATCACCACTCATTTTCATTTCTGTTCTATAAGTGTTATAACAGATTGCAGCACCTTGCTCTTGTCCGTATTCATCGTATAATTCACCGATGCATCTACTTACATATTGTTCTTCGGTTTCTGAAGCTTTTGGTTTTGGTATTGGCATAATTATTTATTTTATCTAATTGTATATGTTTTACCATCATATTGAAATGATGATATGTTATCGTATGTTAATGTTCTCCATCCTTCGATTGTAGTAGGGGCTACTAAATTTACCATACCCTCTTCTGATTTTGTGACTGATTGGTCTGAGTTTGAATAAAATTGTCCCCAATACATATCGTAAGATGCTCTATGTGTAGGAGAAACTGATGTTCTCCACTTAATGAACATTGTATTATTACTATTCGTTGATTGTAACATTTGATAAAATTCACCAAAGGTTACTGATGGTAATGCAAACTTTTCTAAATTCTTATGTACTTTATTTGGATACATCTTTCTTTTTCTTTTTAGCTACTTCACCAGGATATGTTGAACTGATTGATGGTTGTGTACCTTCTAATTCTTCTGCAACATTCTTTCCTTCTCTTAGTACACCTAATTCTCTTAGTTTACTTTCTGCCCATCTTTTGCCAGCTAGACCACCCCATAACATAAAACTAATATATCCACAATCATTTTTATCTGCACCTGTGTAATATGTTTCTGCTCTACTTAGATACGAATACATTCTCTGTATTGTTTCTAATGATATTGGTTTTCTTTGTGCTAATTGTTGTGCTCTTATCTTTCCTACCGGAGTTGCACATTTGTTACCATTCAATAAATTATAATCAATTCCCTTTTGTGCGTTATTACTAACTGCTTCAGGATAATCAGTATAAGATTCCATTTCTATTCTTTGTTTAGATTTGTATCTTTTATCTTTTTTGATTAATGCTTTTATTTCTGATAAAAATAATTCTGCTTCATCTTCTGTAAGTTCATCAATAGATTTTTCCATTGATAATTTTATAGTTGAAACTTTATGTTCAAATAATCCTTCTATACTAAATCCTTTGAAAGTACCGTTCTTAACCTTCTTCCAAACATCTTCGTTCTCTACTTTATATATACCGAACCATGTACCTTTTGGTAATGTATATCCGTATATATTAGATTTATCTTTTGCTGATGATTCAATAATCCAACTTTCAGTTAAGTAAACACCACTAACCTTTTTATCGTGGTCAACAGTTACTTCACTATTGTATTTGTTCTTCATAAACTTTCTTGATATTGCATCAATAGTTTCAGGTTTGAAAAATACATAATAAGGAGTACCATCACCTTGCAATCTTAATATTTTCTTATTTGGAATTAATAAAGGACCTGCAACCAATCTCTTTTCATCTGATACTGATTGGAAGTTTATTTCTTTTCCAAAAAATACGAAATCTCTTTCAATTGCCGGAGTATCTACAAATGAATTTGCAAATACACCATCTTCTTCATCCACTAAAATTAATTCGTATAGTAATTCTTTTTCCATATGATATTAACAATTTTATTAAGTAAAATGGTTATCCACCACTTAAAGTTGCTGCTCTATTAGTTCTTCTATCTAATGCCTGATTATTTGTTACATCCGTACTAACCACATATGCTTTAATAAGAGATTTAGAATTTGATAGAGTTTGTGCTAATTGTGTTGTAGGATTGTTACCACCCGTCGTTGTTATTTGTGGTGCTTGGAATGATGCTATTGATGGTAATGTAGGAGCCGGTACTGAACCTCCCGCTGATGGTGCACTCGTTGCTCCTGGCATCTTAGGTAACTTAGTTGATAAGATTTTCTTAACATTTAATAAACCTGCTATAATAACTGTTCCTGCTGCAATTGCACCAAATGGAGGTGGATATGCTGCTAATGCTTTGTTCGCACCTGCATATGTATCAATACCTGCTTGCGCTACTGCTAATGCTTTACCTGCTGCCGTATTCTCACCTACTAAACTTGCTATTGCACCTATACCATCTGAAACAATACTTAACTTATCTGCTTCGGTAAGTTCAACAAATTGTTTTTCTGCTTCTTTACTTTTCTTATAGAAATCTTCTTGCTTCTGTAATTCTTGTATTATTTGAGGAGTACCAATAGTTTTTATTGCATTGGTTTGTTCTTCAATAGTATTAATCCTTAGATTTTTAATCTTTTCTGCAAATGCTTTTTCAGCTTCTTCTTCTGCTAAGTTTTTATCTATTTGAGTTTGTAAAGTATCTTGTTTAATGATACCAGCATCTAATTTTGCTCTTTCTTTCTTTCTTGCTTCAAACTCTTTTAATATACCATCTAATCTCTCTTGCTCTTCTCTTAATGCTTCTGCTTCTCTTTCAGCTTTTTCTCTTAATTCTTTCTCTCTTCTTGCCTTCCTTTCTGCAGCTGCTTTTTCATCTAATTGTTTCTGATACGCTATAACCTTAGCCATATTATCCAAATCTTCCTGAAATTGGTTTGCTAAGTTTTTAGCTGCATCTTGTGCTGCTGTATCAAACTTCTTAACTTCATCTGTTGTTAATCCTAATTTCTTAGCTACAAATTCAAATCCTTCTGCTACTTTACTAATTACTGTTGCTATACCTTCAAATACCGGTATACCTACTTTAGAAATCAATGCGAATAGTGGAGCCATTACCTTAGATAATGCATCCGTTACTTTCTTCATTGCTTCTTGTCCTTCGGTAGTTTTACTCAATGCTTCCTTCATTGCCATAAATGCGGCAACAATTAAACCAATTATTCCTAATGAAATTGTAATACTCTTTCCGAATGTTGCTATTGAATCTTGTGCAGATTTTAATCCACCACCTAACTTACCAATAGGACCAGGTAATGATGCTAACTGGTCACCGAATTGTTTTGATTTAAAGTTTACTCTATCTTGAGCATCCTGTAAATCATCTAACTTATTTTTTAAGTTATTAAATTCTTTAGTATTGGTTTTACCCTGGTCTTCTAACTTCTGTAATTCAACGGTAGTTTCTCTAATTTGAGATTTAAGTGATTTGAATTTACCACCGGTCTTATCCGCTTCTTCACCTAATCCTTCAACCTCACCTTTACCTTTTACTTCGGTTTCAATTACTGCTTTATATGTTGTAGTATTATCTGCCATTACTTTTTAGATTTCCAAATTCTTTTAATTTGTTTTTTAGCATCACCAAATGATGTAGGTATTCCATTAATTCCTTTTGCTATATCAACATTGTTTGATACACCATAAAAATCCATTGTATTTAGTAAATCAATTATATTAGTAATCATATGATATTAACAAAAGTATTTAATTAAATTAGTGATAAGTTATGATGATAATGAATCAGGTATGATAGGACCTAACAATTGTAAAATACATTCACCTGTTTTAAGTGAGTATTCATTAATTGCTCTTAGGTGATAATACGAACCTCTAAAGTTTACAATATCATTCAATTCCATATTAACATAATCTGCTAATGGTATAATTGCACTACATTCTAATAATCTTGTCTTTGGATTATATAGTAAACTTATATATTTTTCCCAATATTCTGAATATAAAGTTTGTGTTGGTACTTCACCATATGCAGCATTCTCATTATTGAATAGTAATGTTCTACTATCTGGGGTAGGAAAACTACCACTTACTACATTGTAGTTATCAAAATAAGGAAATGCAAATTGTTGCATTGATATTCCACCATATGTTGCATCAGCTTCTTCTATATAATATTTTTCACAATCTAATAATCCATTGTAAAAAAATAAACGAGGTAAAACTCTAGCAGGAGAATATTGTGCTGAGTTAATATAGGTTGGTATGTATATTGGTATAATTTGACTCATAAGTTATTTTTTATCTACCACATCTTGCTGATGAAACTGATATTACTCCTGTTGATGAATTGATTCCGTAAATTAAAAGTCCATTACTAAAATAAGTATATCCTGTTATTGGTGTAGTTCCGTATTGGTCTCTATACGCAACTTGCCCTGCTGTTAATAAACCATTTGCAGTATATATTTGTATTCTAGTTGATGATTCACAAGCAGATAATGCTCCACCTGCTGTGAAACTCCAAGTACCTGCACTATATTGTGTAATAGGACCAGTAATTCCACCGATACTACCAGATAAACCTGTTCCTGTCATTCTAAGTAAAGGAGATGAAGCAAATGTTGTTTTAACTTCAAATGTTCCTTGTGAGAAAAAGTTTGTTGTATCTGTATAATATATCTTACTATATTCTCTATTTGCACCTTTTGCAAATTGTTGAGAAACATAATCTTGGTCTAAAGTATCTCCAAAGTTTAATTGATTTACTGCAAAGTTATTCGCCGGAGTTACTGATATTTTTTCATCTAAGTTAATGTATTTATTAAAATCTTTTACTTGACCTTTATTATACCAATCATTAAATGTTTCTACTATAAATTGATTTGGTTTAGTTTTATCTGCATATATTACCAAATTAAATTTCTTTTGTATACCCATTAAGAAATCTACTAATTTAATACCACTCGTTCCATAAGGCATATTAGAAGGTATATCTAAAACTCTACCATCTGCAGCCTGATTTACTTTCTTTATTTCTATATATGATTTTGTTGTACCACCTGGATCCAATGTATATGTTGGGTCTGCTGCTACATAATATTCATTTATTTTTATTTGAAAATAATATGTACCAGCTGGTACATTCTGAAATGGAACTGGCGATTGTAATTCATATGTTTGATTTATACTATCACCAAATGGTCTACTTTGTGCAAGTTGTGTAAAAAATTGATTAAAATTTACAATTGTACTTTCTCCAACTACTGCTCCACTTCCTGTATCAATCATTCTTAACCAAAATTGACCTGGAACATTTCCGTTAGAAGAACTAACCCTTAAATTTAAGTTTAATACACCCGTTAAATTAGTTTTTTTAGTTACTGTATATGCACCATTATTTAAAAATCCTCCTGGATCAATTAATTCATTAAACCAAGGTAAAGTTGTAAATGTATTATTTGGAATATTTAAATCAGTCATACCACTTCCGGATACTGCTGATAATTTTATTACACCAAATGTTTCTAAATCTACACCACTATATTCAGGATATTTTAATGAATTATTACAAATCATATATACATCATCTAACCAACTTTGTTGCCAAAATGATGATGAGTAGGTATAACCTGTTTGTTCAAATATTGCATCCCAAACTTTTTTAACTCTAATTGCTGGTTTATAATCTTGAACTGATAATCCACCATAGTTATCATCTACTCCAAAGAAAGAATCTCCACTAGTATATTGCCAACCACTACCATAATCTGCCCACGGGTAAACGATATCACCATTGAATAAACCACCAGCCCAACTACTTGTTATATTTGCGTAAGATGAAGTATGATTTAATGCCTGTAAAGTTGTTAAATCTGTTAGGTATAATCTATTAATTTCTCTACCAAATGATGAAAGAGTTCCGTAAATAGTTACCTCATATGAATCAATAAATTTATTTGCAATTACATTTACTCTGTTTAATTGTAAGTATCCTTGTGAAAGATACACAGAATCAAAATCAAAGTATGCTGGAACCTTTATATTGGTTGCAAATAGAAATGGGGAATCAATACTTATATCGTAAACATGTTCGAAAAATGCGTTGTTTACTTTCGTTCCAGGTAGTGTTATCTGACGAGTGAAATCTGATGGTAATACACCGATATCAAAAAGACCAGTAACATTATTAGACATCTTAATATCCTCATCCTCAAATATATCTAATTGTTGATAAGGTTCTCCTGCCAATAACCTAAAGGTAAACGCTTGAGTAGAAATTATACCCATATTACATTATAAGTTTATAGTTCTGACCTAAGTTGAAATCAAATTGATATTGTATTAATTTATCATTCACACCGGTCTTAAATTGTATATTTGAAGTTGCAATAGTTAAAGGTCTTGCTCCAATAGTATCCCACCAATATATTTCATCACTTACCATCAATTGTTTTAACCAATCATTATAATCATCCGTTAACCACCAACTATTTACTTGCAGTGTTTGTGAACTATCTACAATATAGTTTAAATTTGAACTATCATATGATTGATAACTAAGAGTTGCCCCTTCCCATGTTCCTAATTGTGGTTGATATGTTTTCTTAGTTGTTTGAAATGATTTTCTATTTACCATATAGAATGAATACCAATCAAATTGTCCGTATCTATTTTTCCAACTTATTCTTACGTTTGGATATTTTTGTTTACAAACTACTTCATATCTTGTTGGTATACTTAATGGAATTGAACCTGAGTATGCTTGAATTGTATAATATTCTAAATTAGGTCCGTATATAGAAATAGGAAATTGACCAGCTGTTGGTGCACTTCCATAAGTTACTATTTGACCTGATGTTGCAGTTGATGCTGTAAAATAAGTTTCTGCTGTACCTAAGTTAGATGTATAAACTAATTTAGTTGGAACAGTTGCACTTCCTGCTGAACCAATATATAATCCACTATAACCTCCATCTTCAATTAATACACTTTGTGTTGTAGGTGCATCTGTTAATAAAGGGAAATGAATACTTTTAGCATAAAGTTCTTGTCCTATTGGTTCAGGAAATATACCATATCCATCTAATGCTTTATAAGTAGATGATTGAACATTACTACCTGTTACAAATGAACTACCATTATAGTATTGAGTATAAAACCATACGTTGAAATATACTACATTAGAAGTATTTTGTATTAATAAATCTGTAAGTGTTGAGTTAATGATTCTATTCAAATCAAAGATACCAACCGTTGCTGTATTTGGAAATTTACTTATTGTATAATCTGCACTACCACTACTACTCGCAGAACCTGTCCAATAATATAATTCACCAACATATTGAAAAGAAGATGAGGTAATTAATGCACCATTACTTTCTGCAACCGTAAAAATTATCGGTGATTGTGCTAAAGAAACCGCCGCCGGATTTTGTGTTATTGAAATTGACATCTATATACTTTGTTTATATAGATATTAACCATTGAAACTTAAAAAGTATTTGAAGGTGTACTAAATCCTTTCATAGATTTATTAATTCTATTCATTGCAGTATCCAATACGGTAACTACAACTGTTTTGTTAACATAATCATCAACTAATGCTTTGAACTCATCTGCGTTTGCCGCATTCGTTGCAAAAGGCCTTGCTGCCATTCTGAATGTACCAAAGTTTACATACACACCATAATCAACTGAATTCAAATCAAACACTGCACCGAAATCACCAATCTTATTATACTTTACATTTATTGAATCTCTTAACTTACCCGTCTTAACTGCGCGAGTAGGTCCTCTTTGCACATTTAGTTGTGCTAAGTTTTTGAGGGTGGTTGATATTTGGTTTAAGGTTGCCACTATAAAGAACTTAAATATAAATAATTATTAGCTATTTCTACTTGTGATAGTGGTCTATTATATACTAATAAATCAGATATAGCTCCTTTGAAATAAGTTGCATCTGTATTTGCATTCCAACCAAATGTAAGTGGTATGGTTGAATTATAATCAAAATTATTAGTAAATCCCCCACTTAATTCACCAACATAACTTCCATTTTTATATAAATACACAACTTCACCACTTATTCCAGCTAGATCATATACTATTAATGTCCATAATGTTTTTTCTGATACATTTCCTATACCATATATTTCTTTATCAAGTCCACCAGGACCTCTATATATAATGGCTCCTGCACCTGCTGACCATAGTGTATCCCATCCAAGTCCATCTCTTTTAGTAAATAAAAATCTAGTAATACCATCATTATACATTGAACCATACCATTGCAATGTAAAAACATTTGCTGGTGGAATTGATGCTGAACTAAATAAAACAGGGTTTGGATAAGTTATAAAATTATCAGTTCCATTAAATTCCCATCCTAATGATCCAGATGAGCTCATTGTTGAACCACTTACTAATGCATCATTACCATTTCCACTAATATCGTACCATGTACTTGCACTAAATGATGAACTAGCATTATAAATAATTAATCCACTTCTAACAACATCTGTTGGAATAGGTTGAGATTGACACTCTGTACTATATGGATATGTAATTATGCAACATCCATTTTTACCCCTACCGCCAGCAAATTGGTTTGGCGGTCCCATTGCACCTTGTGCTGGTGTACCACCACCACCAAACCATTCTTGACCTTCTCCATTTCGAATTGAAGGTAAAGCTAATAGTCCTCCTGCACCACCTGCATAATATCTATTATCACCTGTCATATTAAATACTAATCCATCTCCTCCAGTATAAAGACCATTTGTACCAGCATTTTGTCCAGCTCCTCCTCCTCCTGCACCATATTGTGTAGTTGATATGGTAACACCACCTGCACCATTTTTTCCTATATAACTTCCTATATGAGAACCACCTGAGGAACCTGCTCCAATTCCACCACCACCACTACCTCCATTTTTACCATTTGCACTTCCATCAGAACCACCAAAACCACCACCTAATACTGTAATATTACTTAAACTTGGACCATTTATTACACTGTCTTGTCCTCTTGTTCCATTGTTAATCGCCATATCCCCTACTCTTATTGTATATACAGAACCATATGTTAATGAAACAGATGATGTATAAAATACTTCACCAGCTCCTCCACCACCACCAAACCTACTATTTGCTACACTTGAACTTCCACCGGCTCCACCAGCTGCAATTAATAATATATTTGCATTACTAACCGAACCATTTAATACTTGAAATGAACTCGTACCTGGTTGAATAAATTCATGAAACTTATAAGTAATACCACCTGATACAAACGTACCAATATAATCACCACCAACTGCTGTAATACAACTACCAATATTTTCTTCAAATCCAAAAGGTATATACATAATTAATTTATTTTATTATACTAATCTATTAACTGCTACACCATACAATGATGAACTATCATAAGATATAAAAGTTAAAATATCAACTGAACTAGTTACAGCCGTTGCACCATATGGAAATCCAAATGGAAATTTAATTGTTGTTGGATATGTAACAGAAGTAATATTTGTACCTTGTGTAATTCTTAATGAAATTGTTTCTCCTGGTCTTATATTTGTTGGATTTAAGAAAGTAGAACCTGTATTTGGTAATTGTAATGTAAAGAAATTTCCTAAAGTACAATCCATACTTGCTGTATTTGAACTTATCGTTATAGGGATAACTACACCATTAACAGACCCACTAAATATTGAATTTCCTATTACAGTTAATTCTGTTGTTGAAGATGATGATAAAAATAAACTGCCGCTGATTATTTGATTACCATTAAATGAATTTGAACCAGTAGTTGCAAATGTAGTATTCTTAAAATCTTGAGATGCAGTAAATGTATTTAATGATTGAGATACTGAATTTACATATGCGTTAGTTGCAAATGTTGCTACTAATGAAGAACTATATGCTGCAAATGATGCACTATTAGTTGTAATCTGTGATTGGAAACTTGCACTATCTGCTTTATATTGAGATGAACTAAAGTTTTCTAATAAATCTAATCTACTATCTACTGATTGAGAATATAAAGTTACATTACCGATACCACTAATTGTTGAAGAACTAATATCAGATGTTACTTTTAATGAACCTGTACTATCTACGTTACCATTGATTCTTGTACTTCCTGTTACTTCTAAACTGCCACTTACTATAACTCTACCTATTAGGGTTTGTGTATCTACATTTGCTTCATCACCTAATATATTAGAACCACTTGTAAAGATAATAGAAGAACTTTCTATTGTTACATCTAATTCGTATGCTGATATTCTACCTCTAACATATAAGTTACTTGCACTTATACTATTACTTGCACTTATATCTGTTGCAGTTATTTTATCTCTTACCCACAATGAACCTGTAATATCTTCACTTCCACTCACTGCGAAATTATAATATTGAACATTAGGGTCAGTAAAGTTATATAAACCAAACCATACTGCCGTATTCTTATCTATTGTAAATCTCCAACCTGTTGCTGGAACATAATCATTTGCTATTACCGTTGCACCATCATCACCTAAACCTGGTCCGTAACACTTCCAACCATTTTGTATTTGATATACACCTGGATTTGCCGTACTACCACTATCATAAGAACCTGTAATTCTAATAATGTTATCAGTAAATTGATTACCACTATTTACAAATTGTTGAGTAGATGCTGTTACCGCTGTATTTATTTTAACAGAGCCAGTTATATCTAAACCTCTTTTAATATTTAATGTTCCTGCTAATGCAACATCACCTGCTGTATTAACTGATACACCAATACTATTTCCTAAACCATCCTGAATTGCAGTTAGTGTAGAACTAGCAGTGTTATCACTCCCTAAGTGTAATAGAGATATGAAACTCTGTGATATGTATAAATTACTTAAACTTCCCATTTATATTCGTTTTTTATATTTTAATTTTGTGACCATGTCCTCGTTACTACGTTTGAACCACTATTCCATGTTTGTGGTGTTGTACTCCATATCTTTGGTGAAATCCACAACTCACACACTTCACACGTTCCATAATTAGTGAATGGTAATGCTAATACTTTTAAGTTAACAAAATCCCAATCATCAGTATCATTTATTTGTTCTAAAATCGTATAACACTTTAAGTTATCATACGAAGTTGTTCCACCATTTGAATCCAAAGTATACTTACTACTAAATACCTGTCCTATACTCCCACTCTCATTCAATACCGCTTTATATCTATCACCCGTCTCACACTCTTCAATTACATAACCACTACCGGAAGGATTAACTAAAAAAAAAAGACAACGATTTTTATCATTGTGAGTAGTTAGGCTAAAGGTTGCCACCCATCCCGCCAGACCGTTGTTAAACCTATCTGAGAACGGAACACAACTGATTTCTCCATCTATCTCAAACCCTGCTACTCCTCTTTGTGTATATGATGTTAAATCGTTTAGGATACCCAATGTGTTATTGTGTATATCAATTGTATCATCTACACCTTTGAAGTAATCTATACTTTGTTGATTAAGAGAACCTGATGATTCGTTATTCTTATTTTTAATTTTATCTGCTACCGTTAACTGAACTGTATATGTTGTTACATTAGTACCAAATTCAGAATTAGTAATCAATACATTCCCAACAGGATATGCCGGAAATTCCTTTGTATCAAAATCAGTTAAATCACCATATGTTGCAACTCCAATAGAAGGATGATTCTTAAGTATTGTTCTAAAATAATTAAGAATGTTGTAGTATAGTGTATAATTTATACCGGTATTATGAACAATTTGTTGACTCATAGTTATTATAATTGTATTCCACCAAAGTATTGATTCGTTTGGTCAGGATATATTTGTGTTTGGTTACCAACTGATTCTAAGTATTGAGGTATCTCATTTGAATATGCTATCAAATAGTTTTGTAATCTCAATGCGTAATAATCTGCGTTATTCAATGCTTTATTCAAAAGATAATCAATCTCACTCTTTGATGGTGTTACTGCTTGTTCACTTTGTTGTTTAACTGCACCATTAGATTTAAATTGAATTGAACTGAATGGAATATATTCTACACAACCATACCATATTAATGAATTCTTAATATAATCATTTAAAAGGTCTTGATAATATACCGATAAAGTACTAACTGTATTTGCAGTGATTCTATCTTGTAAAAATTCAAATAAAACTGTTCCTAATAAATTCTTTAAGTACTTATCTTGTGCAGTTCTCATAAAGGGTAACAAAGCATCTGCATCGATTGCTCCTTGCAATGGTGAGTTCTTTATGATATCGTTTCTTGTTATAAAAAGAGCGTAAGCCATATCTTATTTTTGTTTTATTATTTCGTATTCTTGTTCAAAGAAAGTTGGTTTAACAAATGCTTCAGGTGTTGAAGTAATTTCGTTATCTGTTTCTACACTCCCATCATCTATTGTTGCACCTTTATCTTCTTCTACTGTTGAAGGATTTTCCATACTTTCATTTGTATCTTGTTGAACTTCTTCAATAGTTTGACCCGTTTCTTCTGCTGTTTCTGAAAGAATTACTAATGGAGTTAACTGGTCAAAGTATAATTCTAAATTATTATATCCACCTTCTGTTAATGCCATATCTAATGCGTTTAAGATAATGTTTTGGAAAGGTGCAATTGTCATTGTTTGTAAGATACTGAATGCAGTTTTCATTTCCTCTGATTGAGAACTGAAACCATTTCCTTTATCTCTGATACCAAATAATAAAGGTGATGTTACTCTATGTGCCACCAATATTCTATCTTGTATATATTCTGCAACATACTGATATTTCTCATGTAAGTTACTGATATCGATTATATCTAATGTAGGTTTATTTGCTGCATCATCATTAAACGATACCATAAATCTACCCGCGTTATCCGTTCCTGTGAACTTAGCCTGTAATAAATCCTCTATTGTTTGTCTTTCTTCAGGTGCTGGAACTCCATTGTTGAAGTTAATCATTACTGAAGGTAAGAAACCATTTGTAATATTGTTGTAATGTAAGTTAGAGATTTCTCCTTCACTTAAACCAAATTGTAATGCTGAAATCCAATCAGGTAGAGAATAGTAATACAAACCTGGTGTATAATGTTTAATATAAAGGATTTCCATTTTATCTTTAGAAGTTCCAAAAGCAGGAATAGATTTTTTATTCTTTACTGCTTTATTATCGTTCCAATCTGTACAATAGTAATACGTTTTTATTTTTGGTTCATTGTATAACTTCTCTGCTCTTAAGTTTTGAACAGGTATGTGATACATTTTTATAATCTTAGTATGTTCATCATTCCAATAAACTTGATATGCTGCATTACCATATAGTTTCAAATCAAATGATACTCTCTTTGTTTCTTCTTGTGGAATTACTTTAGATAGAATCTCATTAAAGTTTTCATCTTTACTATATAATCCTTTACCAAAGATTAAATCTGCTAATCCTTCAATACATGCTGCGTTTGTTGTACTACAATTATATGCAGTTGTTACTGCACCAAAGAAATCATCTTGTCCGTATGCACCGAAAGGAACCCATTGATAGCGAGATTTTGTATCCTCACTTACCATTGGTAACCCATTATTTTGAACGTTTACAATACTAAATTTTGTTGTTTGCTTCATATTAATTCATTATGATAAATTCATTAGTACTCTCATGTGAGATATACTGAGTGTTTTGTGTTTTATATACTGCCTTATCTACTGATTGTGATTGATAAACTTGCAAAGAACCATGCCATATAGGTTCAGTACTACCACTATTTAAAATCCTTACTCTAAATTCTTGTCCTGTATATGCCCCACTTATACTTGCAGTGAATGCTAATAAGTTTTCATATGATGTAAAAGAAGATGATACCAAACTCGCAGTACTATTTGTTTGTGTTACCATATCTTGCAAAGACATTGTATATTGATTAGATGAGGTATTCTCTGTTCTAATTGTGTATGAGTTAGTATTATTAAGGTAATAACTTAGCATTATCTATTGTTTATATGATATTAACAATTAAGTAAGAGAATATAACTAAGATACATAAAAAAAGGTAGAACTCCAAAGAATTCTACCTTTAATATTTTGTATTCAACCTATCTGATTAGTTATAAACGATAGTTGGTTGTGTAGATAATCCAGCGAATGGATTAGCTGTTGTTGAACCGGATAAGAAAGCGGCTGGTAATTGTTCTTGACCAGTGAATGTTACTGAATAACCGTAAAGGTCACCCAATGCTCCACCTGTTTGAATTGTACCTGCTGTTACATCTGCACCTTCTCTTTCACCAACTAATAGAGCATCTCCGTTCATTGTCCAAAGTATGATTTGAGGTCTACCATAAGCCATAAGCTTTAATTGAGTAGTCATTTCGTTTGTCAATTTCTTAAGATTTAGTGTTAATTCTTGATTAAAGAATGTAGTACCATTTTCTCTACTTGAGTTAACTGTTTCAGTATAAGCCGATGTACCTTTCAACTCGTAATAATATACAGTTGAGCCAGATGGAAGTGCAGTTACTTGGCCACTACCATTTTTTGTAAATGAAGATGTTGTATAGTTTAGGAAGTATACACCTGCTAAACCACCAATACTTTCTTTACAAACTTCTTGTCTTCCTTGTGATAAGTTACAACTCATAATGATTAGTTTTTTTGTTTTTGTTAAAAAGGGTGAGTTTCTGTTCTACGATACTCCCCACCCTTTAATTAGTTGGTTGATTAAGCTAAGTGATAAGCGATATCAGATGCGATACCGATTTGTGTACCAGCTGTATATCTCATAATGATTCTAAAGTTTTGAGAACCATCTAAGTTAGCCATATCCAATACTCTTACTTCATTGTAATCAGATAATAAACCTGTACCGAAGAATAAGTTTGATTTTTGTGCTGCTACCATTGTAGAAGAAGCCATACCAGGACAAAACGCGATTTCTATACCGTTGAAGTTCAATGGTTTTTCACCTACGTTTAATTGGTTGTTCCATCCATTAGCACCTTGTGCACCACCAGCTAAAGCTTGTTGGTAAGCCTTAACAACGTTTGTTGGAGCGTAGATCATTAAATCTTCTTTACCATAAACTGTGTTAGGGATTGCGTTTACTAATGCTTCTAAATCTGCTAATACATTCGCTGAAGTGATAGAACCACTTGCAGAAGATGTGATTGCTGCTGAACCAGAAATCTTACCGAACAAACCACCGAATTGACCGTTAGTCGCTTCAACACCTTGCCAAATAGAAGTTTCAGTTGCTTGAGCTACAACACCACCAACATAAGAGATTAAATAATCTGTAAAGTTAGCAGGGATAGTATCAAAAGCCGAGTAGCCCAATTGAAGCGATTCCCATGAATCTACAAACTCTTGCTTACATAATTGTAAGTTAACTTGTAATTCTTTTGGAGTGATAACTTGCTCAGTTAATGCAACTGAACCTGAAGTTGTAAAATCACAACTTGCATCGTTTACGATATTAGCTACTGCTAATTTTTGAATAACTTGCTTATACTTTACGTTTGGTAAAATCGTAATGTATTTGTTATCCAATGTTTTTGCTGATAACAACGCTGCTGCGATGTATTGACCTGCAAACTCACCTGCGTAGGTAGAAGTAATTGTAGGTTCAGCGAATTTTTGAATTTTTTTCATTTCTTTGAATTTTTTATTTAATTATTTGTATAATTTAGATAAGAATGAATTCTGAGGAGTATCCACTTTCTTACCAAATCTTTTATTGTTTTGTTCTGCTGAGAATTTGAAACCTTCTTCAATCGGAGCACCATCTAATTTAGGTAACTCTTCATCTTCAACTTCTTTCTCTTCTTTTACTTCGATTTCAATTTCTGCCATCTTAGCAATTTTCTTTTCCATCTCTTCGATTCTATATGCCATATCTTCGAATTTCTTTAACATTTCTGGCATACCCATTTCTTCTTTATCATCATCAGCTGGAATAGTTTCTGCTGTTTCGGTTTCTTCCATTGGAGTTTCACCTAATTCCACTTCTGATAACATAGATGATGGTTTTAAGTTTTTAACTTCTTCACCTGCTGTTTTTTCTTCTACAACATCATTTACTGCTGTTGGGTCACCTGGTAACTTTTCAGTATCTTTTGTTTCTGCTTCTAACTCAACATTTTCTCTTTCTACAATCTTACCATCTTCTGTGATAACTTTCAAAAGAGTTTCATTTCCTTCTGTATCTTTCAACATAAGTTCATGTGTTCCATTAGGTGCTGGAGTTTTAGTTCCATCTTCTGATACAACAAATAGGTCTTCACCAACATCAAATGTTGCTGATTCAACTATTGTTCCATCCGCTAATTTTGCGTAAGTTAATTCTACTTCTGATTCTAAATTCAAAAGTTTTGCAACTTTACTTAATACTTGTTTTGCGTTCATAATTATTCTTTTATTTAATATTAACAATTTGATTTATAAAAATCATTATTTTTTAGTTTAATCTTTTATCTATTGATGTTAGGTTATCATATTCTTCCAACAATTCTTTATTTTTGTTTTGTAGATACATAATATAACCCCACATAGCATCATTCTCTGCTTTTAATTCAGAGTTTTCTTCTTCTGCTAACTCCAACATTACTTCATATATTGCAGTATTCTCATTCATATTATTAGTTATCTAATTGTTTCCATGCGATACCATTCCATCCGTAGAAATGTGAATCCGCACTACTGAAATATAAACTACCACTTTCCGGCGATGTAGGTGCTCCTTGTGGGAATAATGCTAATGGAGGTAATACTGTTACTGTACCATCTGTATAGTTTGCTTTATCTTGAAAACCGAATACAACTGGATAACTATCCGTTGCATCGTTAACATATATACCAGGTCCAAATGACCAGTTAGGAAAACCTGAAGGGTCAACAGAGAAACCAATTTCATCTGAAGTTGTAAGGTTAGTAGCATATATTGCTAGAGGATTTAATGCTGCTTGATTAGTTGCATTTCTAGTAGTAATACTATTTCTATTGATTGTAGTAGTTCCTGCTGAGCCAGATACAGTTATTCTTGGTTGTGTTGTTGCACCTGTTGCAGATGAAGAAATAAACACCTGTCCTACAACCGTTAAATCTGATGTTGCACTTCCTGATATTGTTACACTACCAGTTATAGTTTGGTTACCTATAAATGTATTAGAACCTGTTGTTGCGAATGAAGATGTATTTATTGTTGATACTAATAATCTACTATTTACTGAAGAACTAAATGGAATAAAATCTACACCATTAAGATTAACTGCACTTCCACTTAATGAAACTGTACTATTATTTGATATTATTGAAACAGCACCACTATCTGCTGTAAATTGTATTTGACCAGATGTAGATGTATTTCTAAAGTTAAGATTTGTTCCTGAAGTAGTTCCTGCAACAACCATATCTACACCAATATTATTTGCTTCAAAGTTTAAGAAATTATTTTGATATATCTTTGAATTTGGAAATTGTACACCATTAGTAGATATAGAACCAGTTACAGAGAAATTTAAGTTACTTCCACTTATTGTTTGTTGACCAGTAAATGTATTTGAACCCGTTGTTGCAAATGTTAATATGTTTGCACCTATTACGTTTCCACTTGCACTTATACTTCCCAATGCAGTTACATCATTTGTAGTAACTATTGAACCAGTAGAAATTAATCCACCTGCATTAATTGTTACAGATGATGTTGTAATTAATGCCTTAACCCAAGTGTTTTCTAACTTAGTTATTCCACCATTATTTACTGTTAAATTAGAATTTTCTGATAACTCTACATTACCACTTATAATCTGATTTCCAACAAAAGTATTACTACCTGTTGTTGCTAATGATGAAGTATCTATTGAACCACCACCCGTAATTGTTACTGATGCTGTTCCACTACTTACTGATGCAGTTACACCAGCACCTATAAAATTAAATGAACTAACATTTCCTAATATCGTTCCTTCATCTTGTACTTGTGGTTGTCCACCGGCTGCGTTAATCCTTGTATCAAATGATGCAGAATCTGCTTTGTATTGAGAGCCAGAGAATGTTTGTAATAAACCTACTGATGTTGATATTGAATTTACAGATGAAGTAGTTGCTAATCCTAATGAACTAAAAGATTTATTTTTCCATAATCCATAAGAAGAACTTTCGTATGCTAATAAATCATTTGTTAATGGAGTATTAATTTGAACATTGTGTAGTTCATTTAATTCCCAACCATTACTTATGTTAACGTATATTGAACCATTATTTTGTTGTGCTCGAAGGACTTCACCCAATGTTACTGTTTGTTCAGGAGCCTGTGGTTGTGTTCTTGTGAACTGACCTGATGCTGATAAATAAATTACATCACCTGCTACATATCCGTTTGCAGGGTCTGTGTTTACTCCATATACAATACCATTAACCACAACTTCACCATCTGCTCCACTTGCTATTGAAGTTCTTAATATACCTAATGTATTTGATGAAAGTGCTTCTGTTGTATAAGATGAAGAGTTGAATATTGGATTATCACCCGTTGCTCCTGTTATTCTTACTACTGTTCCTGCACCTAATGTAGATTGGTTACCATTTCTAGCTACTATAACTACATTTCTTGCTTCACTTGCTGTTTGTGCGTTCAATGCGTAAGATGCTGTAACTGCATATGTAGATGAACTAACGGCCATTGAACTTGTCTGTGAGTTTTGTACATATCTACTATCTGAACTTGCACTAAATGTTTGTAATAATCCTATTGAAGAACTATTACTTGCTATGTTATTACTCTGTGTTGCATCTGTTGAGAATATACTTGCACTTAAACTATTTACTGATGATGTAGTTGCAAATGTAGTATTCTTAAAATCTTGTGATGCTGTATATTCGTTAAAAGATGCAGTAGTTACTAATGAACTTGTATCTACATTACCACCACTACCTGTTATTGCTAAAATTCTACTATTAACACTTGCACTAAATAAAGTTGCATTTCCTAATCCATTAATTGTAGATGAACTTATACCACCACTCGCACTTACATCACCTGTAAATGATGCACTTACATTAACTAACAACCTGCCACTTTGTTGTGATAAAACAACACCACCAGCAGGACTATTCTGACCTAATTGTAAATAGGTTTCAGAAAAATTCTCAGTATTATAAATTCTTATTCCACGTGTTCTTTGGTCTACAATTGTTTGTCCAAATGTACTATTAGGTAATATTATACCTACATTAGCTGTTATTGAACTACTTACTCCTAATGAACCTGTTATAATTTGATTACCAATAAAAGTATTTGAACCTGTTGTTGCAAAGGTTGTATTCTTAAAATCTTGTGATGCAGTGTATGCGTTAAATGATGCAGTAGTTACTAAACTTCCTGTGTTTACAGTACTGTTTATTATTCTACTATTAAATGATGCACTATCTATTGTATAATCAATCTCATCTACGAATGCACCGATTGAAGAACTATTATATGTTCTTAATAATTCTGGCGTAATAAATCCCGCATTGTTATTTGGGAATGAACTATTATTAAGTGCTAGTAATTGTTGTTTAGTTAAAGCCATGTCTATATTAATTTATTTTTAGTATACTACTGTTCCAATATCAAAACCATCTGAGAAACCATAATTGAATGCTCCTCTTGTTGCAAATCTTGCAGGTGCTTCTATCACACCAATACCTTGCTCCATCAATGCTCCATTACAACAATCAACGTGGTAGATATCAGCGTGTAAACAAAGACAACCTCTCCTACTATTTTTAGGTGAACTTAATCCTTGTGTAGGTCCAATGTAAATGCCTGAGTTATTCTCTCTATTCACACTAAACCTTAAATTACCGTTTCTACTATTTGACCATCTACTCATTATGGTTATGTTTTACTATTAACAACTAAGATAGTAAATATGATTATGAATATCCATTTTTCCATCTTCCATCTAAGACAGTTTGTTTATTATTCATATGATATGTTCCCCATTGTAAATTATCTACACAATTATTATGAGTGTTATTATCTTTATGCATTACGAGAGGATAATTATTTGGATTTTCTATAAATGCAGTAGCTACTAAACGGTGAACATTATGTGTTTTAAATATTCCGTTTTTAATTAAAGTAATTGATACATAATCTCTTTCTCTTAATTTGCGTATTCCTTTTGCACATTTAACTAAGCCTGTATTACTTACTTCATATAATCCTTCGTATCCTATTATTTCTTTCCATTCCATACTACAATATACGAAAAATATTTTACATTACCAAAGATTAACTATGCTTCTTCATTGCTTCTCTATGAACTAAATCTTCTAACTGATTCTTATCTGCTTTGAATGCTAAGAGTAATAAACACTTCTCTAATGGCTCTTTAACTACTTCATCGATGTATCTAACATCACCATTAGCTAAATCTACAATGCCTGTATAATTTCCCCACTTCTTTCCAAAATTGATTTGATGTTCGGAGGAAACCCCTCCTCCTTCGTAGAGTTCAGGATACCTTTCAACAATTCCTTTGACAAATTGATAAAAAAAAACCATGCACCAAAGTGAACATCCATTGTAACCCCTAACCACATCTCCCTATCTATCTTTCCACTATACGGTTCTACCTCATATAACTTTCCAACTTTTTTTGTAATAGGACGATATAGAATACTCATTACCTCTGCCCACTTCTCATCTAATTCCATTTCATTGTACTTACTGATATCCACATATGCTCCATACTCAATCTTAGATAAGTTAGGATAGAACCCATACTCAACACCATTAACCACTATCGTTTGTTGTAAAGGCAATTGGTTATCTGATAAGAAAGAATATAAATCATCTTTAATTCTCAAAAATGTTTCTGCATCTAACTTAGGTAATATGTTTGGTTCTAAATCACATAAGTAAAAGAATAATGCTGCTGTTTGTGCTTCTTCATCATCTTCAAAGTTTTTTAAATCTTTAGATAACTGAATGTATTTTCTTAATGGTATAGCGGACCAGTTATTAGGTACTACTATTTCAATTTGTTTTTTCATATTATGCTGTGTATGTTTTATTTGTGAACATTAAACTCATCTGTGCTAATCTTTGTGATAAGTTAACTACTTTCTTTTCTTCGTTTTCTAATTTTGCATTCATTGCTATTATAGCTGCATTTAAATCACTATTGATATCTACCAATTCAGTTACTAACTCTATCAGTTTCATTATTTCTTCTGCTGTGAATATCTTATCACCGATTTCTATTGTATCGTTTGCTTTCATATTAATATTTTATTTTACCTATTGTAATCGCGTATTTACCTTTTTGTTTTGCTTTCTCACTTAACTTCATCATACAACAATATCTTGCCGCATCTATTAAGTGGTCTAATCCTCCTTCAGGTGTATCAGTTACATAACCATGCTTATCAGTTGCGTATTGATACCCATACATCTCATTGATAAGATTCTGTGATTGTTTTAATATGTGTATCTTATGATTCTGCATTACTGATATACCAAACTTAATACTATCCTTTCCTTTTACTACCGGCTTAATATTAAATCCACTTCTATATATTTCTTCTATAAGACGAGGTTCTGCTGAATCACCCCATATCTCTTCACTCTTTGTTATATCTAACTTCTTTAACTTATCTACTATATCTGATGTAACTAAACCTTTTTCATAAATAAGTTCTTCCAAATATAAGTTCTCTCCACTTTTGTAAACAGCAACCAACGCAGTAGGGTCTGAACTAAAACCAAAATCAATACCGAACCCAACAAAATCGGCATCATAAGAATCAACAATATCAAATTGGAATATCGCTTTATCATTTGCTGCAAACTCTCCTTTACCATATATTAACCATTTCTTTTTATTTGTAAATTCTAAATCCTCAATCGCTTTAATAATTTCTTTTTCTAAATAAGGATTATCTCTGTATGTTGTTATAAATCTTTCACAATCCTGCATCTGTCTAATCCAATGATAGGGAGAGATGGTAGGGTTGTATGCGAGTATGATACGATTAGTAGTTCTGATAGATAACTGAAAATAACTTTCTTCATCCACTTCACTTGCTTCATCAATAAAAAGTATATCAGATTTAATACCACGTAACTTATCGGCATCATCAGTAGAGAGGAATTGAATAGAACTATCGTACAACTTATAGACCCTATCAGTAATATTAAAGTTTTCATCTTGCCAAATATCAATTGATTTAAGAATATCTGTGAAATCTTTTATCACAGTTCTTTTAAGTGAGGGAATTGTTTTTCTTACTATTGTAACGGTTTGTGGAGATTCTAATGCCTGAACTATTATCCATTGTAGTATTGCGTATGTTTTACCACTTCTCGTTCCACCAATGTGCTGAGTGATTCTACTCTTTGCATCTAATAGGTGTTCAAAGGTAATCGTTGTGTTAATCTCTAAGTTCACTACCTGTTCGGTTTACGTTTACATTTATCTGCTGTATTCTTTGATTAATCTCAGCTTTCATTTCTGTTCTACTTAACTTAGGCATTACATACTCCATCAATTGTAGAGCGAGTTGTATTGCTTTCTCAGGATTCTCTTTTCTTATCTTTTCTAAATCTTCTGAAATAGTATCCAAAGTTTTATTTGCTGCTCTTGCTAAAGTAAGTTTCATTTGTTCGGTAGACCTATTGATTGCTCCTACCGGTCTTCCGTTTTTATTTATTCTATTATCACCTTTTACGAATGGCATTGTTTCTTATTGTATTTATAAATAATTTTGTATATCTATATATATAACCATTTAGGCTTCGTTTGTAGTTGATGTATCCTTTTGTTCCAACATTCTCTTTTGGAACTCTTCAAAATCTTTTTCTAATTTTTGGATTTCTTCTTTAGTGAAACTTGCTTTAAACATTTCTGCAATCTCTTTAATTTGTTCGTTTAGTTTTTCGTTATTTGTCATTTTCAAATGGGTTTTCTATATTATTTTTTAAATGTAATTTTGTTTTCTTAACTGCTAAGAATGTGGTTGATTTACTAATACCGATATCTTTACTTACTTCATCTAATGTTTTATCACTAAAATAATAATGTGAATAGATTACTGCACTACTCCATCCCTTTCTTTTCTTCATACTTTCTAATTCTTCTTTTACATCTGAGTATGCTTTCTCTATTCTATTATCGTATTCTATATCATAATCATTATCAACCAAATCCCAATTCTCCGGTAGTGTTTGTACCTTTCCGTTTCTCTTTAACATATTCAATGCTCTCGTCTTTAAGAACATATAAACATAATGTAAGTTGTAACTCTCTTTATAAAATAGTTTAGGATTACATTTCTCTGCTAAGTAAAGATATAAATCACTTACTACTTCTTCTGTAACCCCTTTATTTTTACACATATTGAGTGTGATATTGTTTATCCACTCTCCATGCATTCTATATAGAGTATCTAATCTTTGATTACATTCTGTCTGCATACTCTGTGTTACTTCGTTATTCATTTAGTTTGATTCTACCTCTGCAATATAATTCTTTATCGTATCTACCGCTTTTTTCCATAACCCCGCTGCACTACCACAACTACACGGTCTACCTTCTTCTATATTACCACTAATGATACGATAGTTATCCCATATATACGGAAGTAAATTCTCAGGTAGATAATCTTTTACTTCTTTAATACTATCTTTTAATTTTTGGTATTCTTCTGCTGTAAACTTTGTTTGTTCCATATTAATCATTTTTTAATGGTATAAATTCTTTTTGTTTAGGTTCTTGCATTGGAAATGGATTATCTAAATTAAGAAATGGTTTAATTTGTTGTATGAACGGATGATTACCAGGGAATGAAATACCCATTGCCGAAAGGACCATAATCAAATCATTTACCGATGTTAGTTTACTGAAATCCACTAAGTATGCGTGGTCTTCTTTAATTTCCTTTGTTGTACCTGTTAATGTACTCTTTACTTCTATCATATTGTTTTGTTTTTATTTTCTATATCTGTATCGTTTATATAATTCCATAATGCCTTATCTTCTAATAACTCATCAAATCTTTTTCTTAGGAACTCTCTTATTTCAGTTCTATCGTTTAATCCTCTTAATTCTAAGTTTACCGCTTTGTGGATATGTTTTCTATTTGAAATTTTAAATGGTTTATATTTGTCGTGTCTATTTTGTCCTCTTTTAAATTTGTTTTTGTTATATTGTTCTTTTCTTTCCTCATATTCTACTTTCATGCACTCTAAACATAATGCTCTCTTTTTTATTTTATTACTTAAATCCGCTAACCATTCTATTCCACATTTTACACAACATTTTGAAGATTCTTTTTTATATCCCATTAAAATAATTTTATTTGTTTCTCTTTACAACCACATAGTTCATTGAGATATACTCTACGTTCCTCACAACCACAGCTGGCATACCCAAATTTCGATGCAATCCAACTCGCGATATCTTTACCCCAACCCAATGTCACTACGTTAATTAACCCCTCTACAATGTTTCCTAATTTAATGATACACATACTAATCTTTTACGTTTAATGATTTATTAATAGATTTATAGAACTGAATTAATTTTCCTTCTATTTCTAATCCTTCTGATTTAGTTCCTTCAAATTGTTTTAAGATATCAAACTGATGATTATCTATACCATACCTGTCGAATGATTCCCAAAGAAGTGGTATTTTATTTTTAACTCTTAATTTATAGTATTTCTTATGTTCTGATAATCTAAGGTATTTCTTTCTTTGTGTAAAACCGATATATACATCCCCATTAGGAGCTGTAATTGAATAGATAGTGTTTGTATTACTAACTTTAGTGTAATCGTTCATATACGTTTTCCATTCGTTTTTATGGGTACTGAACCATCTACTCATATAAGTTGGGTCTATCTCATCTCTGAATCTTTGATTATCTTTGTTATTGCAAGTTTTACAATGGTATTGGTAACCATCTTTTGCTCTATTTAATTTGGAGAATGATTCGTATGGTTTAATCTCCATACATTTTGTACATTTTTTCATAATTGTGCCATTTATTTAGTTAGTGTATGTATATAAATATACTCCATTTTTGCCAAACGAACAAATATTTTGACATAAAAAATCCCTACCGAGAACCGATAGGGATGTGAGAGTATTATTTTCCTCTCAATATAGTAAGGAGGTCAGATATTGGAAATGGCACTATCCTCACTGACTCTTATGTATTAACAAATATACTTTATTTTTTATTAAATACCAAATAAATTATAATTAATCTTCAGTATTATTCCAATCATCAAATAAGGAACTTACACTTTCATCTACAATTACATTTACATTTTTATTTTCATTTTTATTTACAAGTGTATTTACATTTACATTTACATCTTCATTTTCATTTTCCATACGATTAACATATGATTTAGATAATAAAGATATATCTACTTCATCTTTCTTTTTTCTATTATTTCTTCTACTTTCAGTATAATTTTTTCTTTTAGTTGCTTCTTCAAACATTCTTAAATTATAATAGTAACCATCAGATTGAATAGGAAACTTCTCTGCTACTTCAATATCTTCATCAGTAAGATACATTTGTAAATCTTTAAGTGTCAGTTTTTGTTTCTGATGTTGTAAACAAAGTAAAGTAATATATTTACCTCTCTGCTCATTTGTCATTGTGATTGTTCCTACTAAGAAATCTTGCGTATAAAACAATACTGCTGGGTCTTTTGCCATTGTGTTTTCTTTTTGTTTTGTTTATGTTATTAATATGTTTATCATATCTTAAAGATACAACAAATATAAGTATCAGCCAAATTTAGTAAACGAAATTATTTATTTATATTTTTTCTACTCTTATGCCATTCAGTAATTGATTTACTTAATTTTTCTCTTATATCTTCTCTTTTCATTCCTTTTGGTAATTTTTTATAACCTGGAAAAAGTTTATTTAACATATTTAATCTTCTAGCTTTTCTAAATGCTGAAGATGAACTTCTAAAGTCATAATATGAATTATATTTTTTTGCTTCATTTATTATACTTTCCTTATCCCATATAGTTTTTTTCCCTTCCATATGTTCAGTTATTTCATCAAATATATTATTTTTTTTAGCAAAAACATAAGCTCCTTGATGGTTCTTTAAAAACTCACCAATTGTTTTACATTGTTTTGCTACTTTTTTAGTATATTCTTCATTAACAAAAAATCGTTTAATCATATGTTTAGTTACATTATCTAAAATACCTAAACGTTTTGCAGCATTATAAGCAGATTGATTAGATTTTTGAAATTCAATTTTTGTATTATATTTTAATGCTTCTTCTTTTACTGTATCTTTGTTCCATTTTTCTTGCCATGATGTTAATCCAAAAAACTCTCTACGAACATCATCTAAAGTAGTTTCTGCAATTGTATTGAACTTACTATTAGAAGTATGTAATATACTTTGTCTGAAAAAGTTTAAATCTAATGGAATACCCAATTCAGTTAAAGAAACATAAGGTTTTACTTTATTAGATTTTTTATTTTGTTGGTTATTTGTATATGTTTTATTTCGGATTGATTTAGTTAATACTTTTGGAATAAGAATACCACCCATATTTTTACCATTGTATTTAGAATACCAATCAATATGTGTTAAACATAACATTGCTGTCATTAAATCAACAAAGTAATCTGCCGTATTTTTAGTAGCTACTTTAAAATAAATCTTTTGTTTCTTTGGTTGGTTATTTGAAATTCTTAATAATCTACCATACATTTGAAGTAACATATCTAAATTTTGTGTTAAAGTAAAATCTACAATGTTAAACAATTCTGGCATATCAAATCCAATTCTACCTCTATCTACTGCAATTAAAATATTAAATTTACTATCAGTTTTAAATTTATTAAAATCAATACTATCAGGATCATTTTCACTATGAGAACATAAAACTTTTCCTTTTAATTCTTTTTTAGAATTTAATATTTCATAGAATTTATCTGCCTGTGATAAACTATGTGTGTAAATAATAGTTTTATCTAAATAACTAAATAACTTACCAATACTATTTTTAGTAACATTATTTATGTTATACCATTCTTTTAATGGATTTTTAAGTTTATTAATCATTTCATTACAAACCGCAATTAAAGCTTCTTCTGCTTGTTTTTTTGAGTTTGTTTTTGTTAATTTAAGATTACCATAATTACCTTGCCAATCATTTGCTTTGAAATCATATGTTGATGATACAATTTCCATTTTAACATTACTTACTAATCCTTCATCATATAAATCCATTACAGGAACATACTGAAAATTAAACTTATCAGCATTTGCATTAAACTTTGATGGAGTACCCGTCAATAATAATTGTTTTTTGGGTTGTATATGTTTAATTATTTTAGTTAAAGAACTTTCATTTTTACCTTTTACTTTTGCAAAATACCATTCGTGTGCTTCATCTAAAATAAAG
>Ga0247723_1000489_pt1 | contig 27319 bp, 49 predicted proteins | sample MSEWelMarce5H_FC_FD_189079 | JGI IMG/M metagenome (GOLD analysis project Ga0247723, IMG submission 189079) | Subsurface sediment microbial communities from gas well in West Virginia, United States - MSEEL Well Study Marcellus 5H_FC | ecosystem: Environmental > Terrestrial > Deep subsurface >... | reverse complement strand
AGAGTTTAAGTTCCTAAATGATAATAAAGATGACGGTATAATCGGAGCATACAATGAAGAAGATTTATATGTTCCCATTCAATTAACAGACATTGATAATGGGCGTGTATTTACCATTTCATATTTTTTATTACAAAATATTAGGCGTAAAGCGTGTGCTTTATATCTATTACCCAATCTGGCGGATGGTACCATCCAATATAACGGTTTATTTTCATACGATATTTCATCAGTTCAGGGTATTGAAAATCAACAAATAGAATACCATGCAACAATATGGTTTCAAACTCACGCAGGAAACATTCCATATAATATAAGAGAAACCATACTACTATAATATTTCCCCATCAAAAAACGATGGGGATTTTTATATTCCAAAATATTTTTTGTATATTTGTAATGATATGAACTTTAAATTTTTAACAGATAATAAGAACTATTTTCTTATCCCAACAGAAGATGAAATTGTTCGTGCATTAGAAGTTGGGAGACGAGCTTATTTGGAAGGACATGTAGTAGAATATAATCCTTTTATCAGACAGGAATTATATGATGCATTCAACGAGGGATGGGATTTAGAATATTCATATGATATATTGAGACAAGCAAGAGATAATGCATTTAACAATGGACTTTAAATTTTTTCAAAAACCAAAACCACAGGGGAACATGATTTTTATGTTCAACATGGACGACGCTCTAATCAATGTGATAAGATGGAGACAATATTTTAATATTGACATGATTAATGGTAGCGATACTGAATTATCTATGGTGAATGTTCCAATTGTTAATTGTTGGTTGAGAATATTAAATTGGTCACGCCAAGAAACGGCATTAACTGGTGGAGACATGATTGAAATTAATTATAGAGTTATTGAATTGAATAACCAAGGAAGAGATTTTACATTTAGGATGAATGAAACAGAATTTTTAAGAAGAATAGATATAACACGATTATGATAAACGATTTTAAATTTCTATCAAAGAATAGAAAAGCTTTCACGTTTGAGTTCACGGGAAGAATATCTTGGACACCAATAGGATTGATGGAATATGAAAGGTGGTCACATGAGAGATCGGTTCTTATTAAAGAATGGTTGAGTGATTTATGGTATGGTATTCATCCTCATGGATTTAATAGATCAAAATATTTTCCCGAGTTTGATAGACATGTTAAAATTATACAAACAGGATTAGACACATACAATCATCTAAGAGTATTCACGGCAAAAATAAGAATATATAAACATGATGGTGGATATATGGAAATAAATTTAATGTACCCGATATGATAAAGTATTTTAAGTTTTTAACGACAAATAGAGATGTACCAACACCACAGGAGATAAGGGATAGCCCATGGTTAACCCATATGTATAGACTCGGACGAAACGCACAATTAGAAGGTCTCCCTCCTGTCGCACCAGAAGAGTATCATATATCTCAAAGAACAATAAACACGTGGCACATGGGTTATACCGACGCACAACGTGAAAACTAAAAGCGCGCCCATAACACCGCGAACGGGGGTATCGGAGCACGGTTTTTAACCATCAATATTTATATAAATGAAACAGAAGAAGCCAAACTTTACAACAAGAATAATCAAGGAGTGGAACGAAGCAACGTTCTATGAGGTATTCGAAGGGATAAGAGATAACTTCCTATTCGGATTCTTAGGAGCAACCATTATTGTTTTCATATCAACAAGAATAGATGTGATGGTTTTGTTAGGGTATATATCATATTATTACATGCTGGGACGAATACAAAATAGACCAAGGTATGTAACAGAACTGGGTAAGTTTATTGTATTTCCAATACCATCCGTATTAGGGGCGTTTACAGGCTATAAAATGTCTTATGTTATTCAAGCCATGTTATCACAGATATAGTGTCACTAGATGCCCTCAGTGTGACAATTCAGGGGAATAAACTATTTATATAGGATGAAACTATTAGATATAATTAATGAGGATTATACTCCTGAACAACTTAAAGAGTTAAAGGAGGCGAAGACTGTATTTTTATTTTTCAAAAAGGGAACGGTAAACTTTAAAAACACATACAACAAAAAAGAGTATAATGTAAAATATGAATTAGGGGAACCTAAGTTCACATGGTCTCCGGCTTATAATCCTGATGAAAAAGAATACAATGATTTTCGTGTAGGTGTTAACGATTTAACGGTTAACATGAGTGACCAGGATTTATATGATGATACTGTAACAAATCCAATTAGTACGCAAGATGTTTACGGTCAATTAGTTTATAATTTTATTCTACCAAAAATAAAAAAGTTATTCATAAGACATAAAGTTAGAATATATATTTCGATTCGAAATGTCAATTTTATATTATCACAACCGAAAAAGTCAGAAGAACCGGAAGTAATCAATGAGGAAGTATCGGATAACGATAAAAAGAAATGTAGAATACTATTCGATCAATTTAAATCAGGGATAGTAACACTGGACGATCAAAAATACAAGTACTATCTTAAAAATGAATATGAAATAATGAACACACAATATACTCCAATGCCAGTTATAGAAATCATAGGTAGATTCGACAACTCCATAAGGGTATATAAAATAGTGGACAATGGACATCTAACACTTATGGACTATGGAATTTATAATACCATTTATTCAAAAATAAAACAAAAGGTTAAAAAAAGATTTAATTTACACAACGTGCTGCTAAATTTATAATAATTATACATAATGAAGTTCATAGACATAATTAATGAGGAAGTGGCGGATAAGGATATAAAGAAGGCTAAATTGCTGTATAAAGTATTCAAAACTGGTATTCATAGATTAGACGTTCCTAATGGTGGTTTATACAAATACGTTTTATCAGATGATTATGAATTAACAACTTATGAAGATAATGGTGAAAAGAAAATCCTAATAGAACCGATTAGTGTGGATATGTATTTCGAGGGCTGGGATAATGGTGTTTTTAAAGTGTTAAATAAAAAAGATTTTCCAATAATAGAGCGATGGATGATTAGGGTAATCAGAAAAAAATTCGCTCAACATAATATAGATATTGTAATTATATAAAATGAAACTATTAGATATCGTAAAAGAAGAATTGTTGCCTGTCACGGATAAGGATAAGAAGGAAGTGAAATTAGTATACAAAGCGTTGCAAACAGGTATATATAGACCATATCGTGACGTTAATAAATTAAAATATATTCTTCCAGATTTCGAAGATCATTTTATATTTCCCTCACTTTTTAATGATCAGGTTTTAATTTACTTAGACTTCAGTAAAGTAAAGATGTATATGATATCAAGTAGCGGAAGAGAGGTAGAGGTAGGAACAGAGGGTGATGACGCTATTGTTAGAAATATAACAAAAAAGATTATATCCAAGTTCAAACAACATAATATTGCAGTAAAAGATTATTTTAATAATTAGAATATTCCAATTATTGTTTGTATATTTGTGGTATGAAAATCCCTATACAAGTATCCTTTAAGTTATTCAACGAGACATATAGTGTAAAAAAGAATGTGGAGGATCTCCATATCTCCGAGGTGGTGGACATGTATAAATCGGTCCTAATTCCCCTATTCGGGCAGGAAAGCTATGAAAGGGCCATTCTATCGATTGCGGACAATATAAGGGAAAAGATGAAGCCGGAGGAGGTAAAGATCACAAAATCAAAGGGTGTATTAGCCTGGATGGATGATCTATTCGATTAATTAGGATATGTGGGCGTATTTCTTATTAAGTACCATTATTTTATCACTCAATTTAAGTATTTGCTCAATAACTGTGATCGATTCATTATTAATGGTAATATCTTTAATTTTTTGCAGATCTCTATGTAACCTTTTCATATAATCCATGGAATAAACACAATATTCAACTACTTTATTATAATATGGGCCTTCAATACCTTTTATTCCTTGTTGTTTCAAGAATGGTATCAAGAACCTTTTAACATAGTCTGTGGCTGGAGTAATAAAATCATCGGGTTTAGCAAGTATAAAACAGCTCATATAACTTTTGCCAACTTTTTCTAATATTGCTTTTAAGTTCTCATCTGTTTCAGCATCATCAATATATTTCTGTGATATTACATCGTGTTCTATTTTAGACTGATAGAGATTCATACCATTCATCATGGCATTATACCTTTCTCGTGAGGTTATCTCGTCATTTAAATAATCTATTCCATATTGCAAGTATTCAAATAACTGAATATAATAACCACCTAAATCCTTATCTCTGTAATTGCTTAAAAATGTATTTTTCAAATTGCTTATACTAGATTCTAAGTATTTCTTTTGTTTACTGTACTCTTTTTCATCGGTGGACATTCCTTTATCAGCAACCATAACATTCTCCAAAGGTTTAACCCATGGGTATTTTGCGACAATCTTATTAAAGTTTCTAAATTCAATATCACCGTTGTTATCAGCATTTGTAACGGTATAATGACTTATTTCAGCATTAGGTTTATTATCATCGTAAGCATATTCGAATATAACGAGGATATGATTAGGGTCTTCATTATCCATATTATCGTTAAATACAAAATAAGGTGTGCCTATAATATCTGGCGCATCTATAAACTTATCCAAAAGAGACCAGGAATTGCTACCAGTTTTTTTGCGGTAATGTGAATACATGTTGTTTTTACCTCTGGCTCCAATGCAGAAGGAATAACCATTACTGTATTTAATACAGGCCGTCTTATCCTTTCCATGATATATCCTAACGCCATCCTTGTTATATAATAGATTAGCGTCTTCAGCGGTCACATCGATCTTGCCGGCTTTAATTCTAACACTTTTATTAGAATCGACGGTGGTTTCCAAGTCCTTCCAAGAATAAGTCATGATATCTCTATTCTCCAATTTCTGGGAAATCTTCTTAAACTCTATAATATAACTAATGATGATTGTATCAGTAAGATTAGGTTCTTCGGACTTAAACTTCTCAATAAGTTTGCGCATGATGTTATCACTGTACTCATTTAACAATATAGTATGTAGGGTATCAATCAACTTCATGTGTATATAAATATTAATTAAGCCAAATGGGCGTACTTCTTCTTAATAAGATCAACCTTGTCATATTCTTTAATAAGTTCTTCAAGATCAATAACAGCTTGTCTGGTGCCAAGCGTAACTGAGGAAAGTTGTTGCAGATCGTTATGTACTCTTTTGTTTTTATCAAATGAATAGAGTGTATATTCAATAACCTTGTCGTAGGTCTCACCTTCAATACCATCAAAACCTTCTTGTGCCCATGGCATAACGAATCTTTTAATATAGTCTAATGCACCTGGGGCAAAATTCTCTGGATCGGCTAATAAATGGAAAGGTGTTTCTTCATTAATCTTTTTAATGAAATCATATAAGTTATCGTCCCTTTCACCATCATGTTCATACTTTTTCATCATATCATAGCGATCAAACTTACACCTATAATGATTCATACCTTTCATCATACCTTCATACTTTTCACGAGGGGTTTGATTTCTATTAAACCATGGATCCAACGGTTCAAATAAGAAATAGAACAATTTTCTGTAAAAATCTTGTTTAATCTCGTTTACTGAATACTTGTTTAAAAAGTCTTTACCCAATAAATAAGCTCTAGATTCTTGGTTGTGCACCAACATGCGAAACTGTCTTTCATCATGGGTCAATCCTTTGTTCTCAATCATTAAATCCTTCAAAAGGGCCACCCATGGATATTCGGCCACAATGCTATTAAAGTCATCATATCTCTTATCACCACTATTATCTGCGTTTGTAACGGTATAATGATCGGGGATGAACTCCTCACTATCTTTCATTTTAATGGAGAACTCGAATATAACAAGGATATGATTGCGATCTTTTTTATCCAGATTGTCATTAAAGACAAAGTAAGGTGTGCCCACCTTTTCTTTTTGATCATCATCGTGATGACGGTATCTGGAATATAGATTCCTATCACCTCTGGCACCAATACAGAAGGAATAACCGTTGCTGTACTTAATACAAGCGGTCTTATCCTTTCCGTGGTAGATTCTAATACCATCTTGATTATATAATAGATTGGCATCTTCGGCGGTAACATCAATCTTACCAGCTTTAATGCGGGTGCTTCTATTGCTATCAACAGTATTCTCCAGATCTTTCCATGAATAGGTCATGATGTCTCTATTCTGCAATTTCTGGGAGATCTTCTTAAAGTCATTGATATAGCTAATAATAACAGCATCACTCAAATTGTTCTGCTCTAACTTAAACTTCTCAATAAGTTTACGCATAACTCCTTCACTATACTCCTTCAATAAGATGTTATGTACGGTATCTATCAATTTCATGTGTATATAAATATTATCAATTTGGTATATTGGTAAAGATATACTAATTTTGCAGAATAAACTAAACTTATGAGACCAAGATCAGAACTTACAGCAAATATTAATCAAGGAGACATGTTTGGTCAAATAACCTATTTGGGTGAGGGTCCAAGAAAATTGTTTAATAAAAAGAACCCACAAATGTTAAGGACAGCTCATGTTAGATGTATTTGTGGGAAAGAGTATGATCTTATTTTAAATAGATTAGAGAAAACGAAATCTTGTGGATGTAGTATAAAGAAATATGATAAGTTGGATCAAGAAAAAGTAGTTGAACTATATAAGGATAAGAATAACACTCGCAAAATTGCTAAAATATTTAATGTCTCGCAACCTACAATCATTAGGATATTGAGATCTAACGGTATTGTTCTAAAAACTAGGAAGTACGATATGGATGAAACCTATTTTGAAAAGATTGATACAGAGGAGAAGGCATATTGGTTGGGATTCTTGGCTGCTGATGGTTGTGTAATGGTATATAAGCAAAAATATGATAAAAACGGCAAATCCAAAAACCCAGGAAACTGTATTAATTTGAAACTATGTGTGGCCGATGAAGCTCATTTATTGAAATTTAGAAAAGCAATTTCTCCTGATGCGTTACTACAATATGCCACATCGACTGTTAGAACAAGGAAAGGAACCATATCCACTTCAAGGAATGTAAAGGTAAGTTTATATAGTAATCGGTTGGTGGATCATATCATAGATAAAGGCGTGGGACCTAAAAAGACATTTACCGTTGGGAAACCCAATATAGATCCAAAATGGTATAATCATTTTATAAGAGGGTTATTCGATGGGGATGGGTGCGTAACAATAGGTAAAGTACACAAGAACATAAGATATAAAATTACCACAGCGTCAGATGATATGGTCGATTTTCTATATCAGGTCACAAAGTCTTTGGATATTAAAATGAATAGATATGGCGTCCAATGTGTAATTGGAATAACAGAAGATTGTGTTAAGTTCTATGATTATATATATAAAGATGCAACAGTATGGTTAGAAAGGAAAAAAGATAAGGTTCAAGAAGGATTAGAAATGTATTATCAAAAATTAGAAGATATAAAGAATTTTGGAAGAACTTTCAATAAAAACAATATTCGTACAAATAAAGAAGTTATAAAAAAGATTATTGAATATTATAATAAAGGATATACACCAACTGATATTCTTAATTGTATGGAGGGAAATACACGCAAAAGTATTGAAAGAATCCTTTATGAGTTGAGAAAAGATAAGATTATAGAAAAGCGTATAATAAAAATTGCAGATAAATTACAATACCAAGAAGCAATTAGATTACTTAAAGAAGGGAAACAAATAAAAGAAACCGCAATCCTATCTGGTGTAAGTAAGAATACCGTGTTAAAATTGAAGCACATTGTTATAGGTAGGACCGTGAACATATCATGAAAAGCAATCAGGAAATAATGGACTACCTAAAACCCTACACAGAAATGAAGGGGAATGTATATAAGACATTGGTTGAGGTTATCCCTAAGATAAACAATCAGATGTATGTATTCATAGATATAAAGAGTTCTTGGGTGGGTATAGGAGGAACCGATACTAGACATTACAGCATAAAGAAACATTTAAAGAATAATGGATTCCTATATGATGAAAGTATGGGTTGCTATTTTAGATCCATATATAAGAAGTACTGGAATAAGGTATAATTTACCCACTATGTCTCCGACATCCATGTCGGGAACATCCCTGTTTACCTCCGAAGTCCGACCGAAGGGAGGACGTAATTACCGCCCGTTTTCCCACTCCCCAGAAAATATCTCCGTAGTTTTGAGTCTAAAAATCCCACCATTAGACCCCTTAAAATTACCCCTAATTTATCCCCGATATTGACCCTGTTAGAGGGGTTTTATTTGTACCTTTTTATCGTAAGGATTATTTCTGATCTTTTTTCCCACCTAGCCCTGTTTTTCCGCCCTGCGCCCCCGCAGGGGGCAATTTGTGTAAAAAGTGGGGAAAAGTGGGACTCCGTGGGAATTGACCCTTGACCGAATCACGACCCATATTGCAAAAAAATCCTATACATAACTTAATTACGGCCTCCTTCGGAGGCCTTCGGGGGTGACATAGTGGCATATTTTTTATATATATTAATAAGGCTCTATATGTAATACGATGGTTTGTAATACCTTTCTTTCTATTTAACATAATGCTAGTTATTGGCTAACATGTTATTAACATTATTGGCCCTTGTCATACGCCCTGACGACCGACCGAAGGGAGGGAGGATACTTGCTAACAATTTATCCACATAGTTGTCCACATGTCATACAGACTATCCCGCGGCCTCCGGCTCGCGGTTTTGCCAAACAATATTGTGGAGTTTTGTTTAAGGTTTTTGACGTAATACTTAAACAGACAATTTTGCCAAACAATATCTGGACTTCGTGTAAAAACTACACATACTTCCTGTAAAACTATACAAAGGTGTAATACGTAAAACTTGAAGGGGACCCCAAAGGGGTCCCCGTAATTAAATGTATATATGTTTTTAATGTGTGCCGGTATTACATGTATACGATACCGTGCTTTGCAAAAAGTTTGGTTATGTATTTTATGAACTCTTTATACTCATCATCCGTAAGTGGAAACTCATGTCCTTGAAACTTTCTAAATCCATCTATTTTTGGGGACCTTAGAAATATGTGTGGTTTAAACGATGGTAGTAATACACCGTCTTCGATAAATGCTGTTTGTGAATTTTGGATTAAAGCAATATAATTAAGTGAAGGCCGGTCATCAGAAATCTCACCCAGGTCATACGTATGTCCTTTCCAGGTTCCTTTTCTATATACTTTTGCTATGATCTTTACTGATTTATAAACCTGATCGTGGACTGCTTTAAAATCTTTACTGAACTCCGGGAGTTCTATTGGAGCGAAGTTAAACCGTTCTGTATTACCTGGGTTTAATAATAGATCACCGAGCTTTTCCAGAAACCCTCTTATTTTAATGTTATACAAAGCCACGCCAAGTATCTCTGATATAGCCATATGGGATTCCCCCGCTTTAACATAGTACCCAAATATTTTAACATCATACCTGTTTAGAACATCTATGGATTCGTTTAACAATTCAGGGAACTTATTACGGATTTCATCCATGATGAGATCTATTGTTTTACTTAACATATCCAGCGGAAGAGTTAAGTTATTCATGTTTGGTCTAAACGTTCCATTAATTTCTATGGTTCCCCACAGCTCCATACTCGGAGATGATGAAGACTGGGAAACATTCATAATACTGTAATCATATGCCCCATCTGGTGTTTGATATCTTCCCTCAATCTCTTTTTTAAGTTTACCGATAATGATCTTTGTCCTGTCATAGGCGTCTACCAGGTTCTGGTCCTGATTGTTATCGTCCTCTAAAATGCTCATTAGTTTCATATGTTATAAATATTGCCAAACAATATCTGAGTCCCGGATTCTGGTGATCCACTGGTGGGAAATAATAAACCCTCCTATATTTTCGCTGGGTGGAGCCGGCTACTCATAAGGAGGGTTCACTAATGTCGTCCTATTTAGAACTAAGCTGCTGTCTTCAATAATTGATTACGGAAGGTAATAGCTGTTCTCTTGTTAGTGAATGTCTTAGAGATTAAAGATCCATTTACAGATACTCTTACGCGGTAAGCGCTACCATCGAAGTAAATGTTTCTTGTAACCGGTACATAAGTTGACTTGGTGCGACGAGTAGTATTAGTACTACGTGTTGTTGTTTTTTTCATTTTCATATTTTTTAATGATTATATTAAAATATAACATTAATGGATGAGAATAAAAAATTTCAAGGCAACTTTTTTTTGCCAAACAATATCCGAGGATCCGATTCTGGGAATCACATCCCGAACCTTTGTTCGAATCTGCGGTCGACGAAGTCGTACCACTGCTGGCCATACTTCGCTTCCATGTAGTGAAAGTGTTCACTTGGTCCCATGGATACCATATGGAGATCCCAGAGCCACTGGAGTTTTCTTTTAAACTTTATCATGGTATGTAATTTTAACTGTAATGTCCTTCAGTTTGAATGCTTCGTAGAATTCTTCCAGGAGTTCCATCTTAGCATCAGCGATTTCTGTTGAGATGTTCCCGAATGCCACTGCATATGCAAGCTTGGATTTCTTATCTTGAATCCATAGTTTAACTAGTTGTTCATTCATGATATGATATTATATTAGTGATCGATTCTATTAGCTCCTCCTTTGTTATAGGTTCCCGCCCATCCTCATCCGCATCCCAAGAACCATTCCAATCTAGGGACTTTGCTAGTTCCATAAGCTCGTCTCTGGACATGTCCTGCAGATTAACAGCGGAGAAGTCAATGTTCTGAAACACCTGGTAACTAATTAGACCAGCTATCTGATCTTGGAGCTCCTCCAAGTTATGTTGCTGCAGTGGCGAGATATCCCCGCCGGTAGTTTTGTACTTCTTGTGTAGCATACTGCAGGTCATAGCAATGGCTGCACCGATCGCTTCCTGAGCGTCCTTCTGGATGTGAGATCTTAATGGTTTCATATTATTTAATATTAAGCTTGTAATCAACTGTATACATTTCATTTATCTTGGAGCCGTCCATGTCCACACCATCCTTGTTCCAGTATGGTAGAACCCTTGGATTATATTTCACCTGCTGGTTATTATCCTGAATGAAGTTCTCCTGTATAATATCAATTTCATCGCACAGCACCCAAGCGCATACAACCTTGTGCTCACCCCTAAGGATCTTCATTGCGGTGGTTCTACTGTTCTTTAACTGGCAGCCCCTTAATATTAATTGATTCTCCGTAGGTTTAAAGTACTTGGACCATCCGTTCGGATACTCTACCTTCCACTTCATATAGTTCTCACCTCTCCCGAGGTTGAATCTAACTTTGATCTTCTTTGCCATATTAATCTTGATCATTATTATCTTTACAGTAATCACAAGTACCGTCTTCTTCTAAATCATTTCCGCATACTCCGCAGCAGTCACCCTCATCTTCCTCATCCTCATCAAGAAATACTACTTTGATTCCAACAACATTGTCACCATCCATCATCACCTCCAAAGGATACATACCATCACCAATGCCTGATGAGGATACTACACCTGTGTCATACAAACCCCAGCCTTCACCACCTAAGGTGAAGTTGCACATCTTATTATACCACACATCTCCTTCTTGATTGAAAGGTATTACAAATGGGCTTGATAACGGAGGTGTTGTAATACCCTCAGCTATTTGGTCGTTACGATAACTTGTCATACAGAAGATACCGCACTGGCCGGAGTCAACACCACAATCACTATGTTGCATCCAGGTATGGTTATCACGATAATTCTCGTGGATTGCTGTAATACTCGATATACGATTGCCCCAAGCACCTAAGTCAGCATTGTCTGTTTCGACATTGTACTTACCTGGTAATACATTGCTCAGTTTGGTTTGACACCAAGTATCCAATGAATAACAAGGATCGGATACCATAACATTTTCGGAGAGAGTAATTTGATTCATAGTTTAAAGTTTAGGATGTAAAGTTAAGATGTTTTTAGAATATCACAAAATATTTTTAGAATATATTTTTTTGTAGTCAGCAATATTTTCATCGATTTCCTTGCGCATAACGCCGGTGATCTTATCATACACTTTGGTCATGAAATCCTTTTTGCCAAACAATATCTTCAGATCGGATTCCCCCTGAGGGAAGTGAAGGTCTAATGGATCGATCAGTACCCTGACTTCATTCACATCAGCTTCGTTACGGTAGAACGGGCATCGAGCATATACATATGTGTTTCTAACTGTGTAAAGTTTAATGTTGCCGGATACGTTCGAAAGCGCTCTGATCTGCATGATGATCACCTCGAGTTGAGCCAGCTGTTGAATGTCCATCTTATGTTCCTGCACCTTAGTGCTGTACTCAGTGATATAATTTGCCAAACAATATTCGGGATGGAGATCCTGGTTTGGCTTGTTGATGAACTGTTCGTAGGCCGGAACAGTATTGTTGGTACCCGTTACATTTACGAATACTCCTTGGATGTCTTTGTTTAAATTCCCCATGTGAACGTTGTTAAGTTTTTATATAATGAATAAATTTTGCCAAACAAATTGTTGCTTCCTCGTCTGGGCTCTCCCAGAAAAACCCTGGTATCAAAATGATTCCCACTATAATACTTGGTGGGCTGGATATATCCGCTGCCTACGCCGTATTGTCTACACCATTCATCTTGAGATGGTTGACTAGTTGGGTGTGTTGATTTACTCAACTTTAGTGTTTCGTTCTTCATAATCTTTTTTTGTTTGATTAAACATTGTTATTAAATCCTGTATATCTTTTTCTGCTACATATTCTCTGTACTCTGTTAGGAACTCATCTATCTCCATTTCTTCTTCTACGGCGTATTCAATGTTGGATTCCATATTAGCCCAGAATTCTTCTTTGGATAACAGGTATAGCCCCTTGTTATATTCGTACTCGTTATCTTCCACTGAAAATACATCATCTTCCCATATGAGTTTTGTTTCACCAGCGAATCCCACACCACCTTCGGAATAGAATATATAAGCATTCATCTTATACATCCTACAGAAATTTTCTAAAAATTGGATGGGAGGTGACCAAGCCGTCTCGCAGAAGAAGCTTATCTCGTCTTCACCGAAGTCAAAACAATGGGCATCAATATCTACATCCCATTTAGTTCCAAACCAGTTAAGATTGGTGTCGTACCATTTCTCCTCATAATCGGACTCGGACATATTATCGGGTAGACCAATTAATGTCTGAAACAATTTACCTTTGGAAAATTTGATTACATTAGTGAGGGCTCTGATTGTTCCCTCGTTTCCGTATATTCTTATGTCGTTGTTGCACCAGTTTGGCATATTAAATAAATTTAGTGGTGTCGTAAAAATTAGTTACAAGACATTTCCTGATTCTGTCCCTTAAATGCCACTCTGGTTCAGTGTCGTGGACCTCTCTATGTTTAACTGCAATCTTCTCCATTGCATCATTGAACATAGTGTTAATTACTTCAGGAGTCACTCCTTTACCAGATTGGATAAACTTCACAATCTTGTTTAGTTGTGTTTGGCAAGCTCTGTTACCTGCTGGGGTGTACATTTCAAAACTCATATTGATTAGTTTTAGATTCCGTAAATTAATTTCTCTAATAGTATCTGAATTGTAGATGACTCAAATTGACTCTTAACTCCGATATGCCATCTAATAGATTCATCATATGTAATAGGTCTATACATTTTCCAATCATATAAAGTAAACACAATTCCCTTTGTTTCCATATTCCATTCAATATTCGTTTTATCTTGTCCATCATTTGAATTGTAAGTTGGTTCTCCAAGAACTTTAATTAAATCGTTTACTGAACATTCGATTTCTCCACCAAAGAAAGATGTTCCACTGATGTTTGTGTTTGTTTTCATTATTAATAAGTTTAGGATACAAAGATAAACATTATTATTTTATACCACCAAAAATAATCCAAATATTTTTTGTTAAAATTTTGTTAAGGCGGATCTCCAGCTGCATCTCCATCCCAGATATTGTTTGGCAAACATAACTGATTGATAATCAACACATATTTTTGCCAAACAATATCCGCAACTATAGTAGATCCAGGTGAAGGTATGGTGCAAAAAAAATCCCCCACCATTTCTGATGAGGGACTTAACTAAACTTACTAACCCTGAACCTACTTATTTTGTAATACGTCTTTTAAAAAGTTATATGAACCATTGATTATCGTTGTCTCTTTTATCGCTTCGTCAATAGTTTTAAAACCTTTCTTGTGTAATGTGTAATACTTACCATCATTGGAATACCACACATCATACGTTTTCTTACTTGGAGATAAAATAATCTTCGTTGTCATATGAATACGGATTTAATGAACAACAAAAGTAATACAAAAAACATTACAAACAAAAAAATATTTTTATTTATTTATTTTTTTAATATATGTGGAAGTTTTTTTAAAAAAAATTAAACAAGATTTTGCCAAACAATATCGAGAATCCGGATACTGGATCTGGGCTGGTGTGTCATACGCCAATTTTGCCAAACAACATTCAGCTTCGCCGGCCAGATCGATTCTGGACAAATAAAAATGGAGGTCGAAAGACCTCCATTATACAACTAACCAAAACACTAATTATAAACACACTAACTAATATACTAAATGTTTTCGACTTTATCAAGTTTGTTGCTGAAAACTTCTAATACATCACCGGACTTGTGCATTTGATATATCTCGGCCGTAGCTTCACCATTATTTTCATGGGGACTTAATATTTCTTTGGTCTCCATAATTTCCTCCCAATTAAGTTCATCAAGATCACCTCGTTCATACATTTCTTTGGCAATCTTAACTGCTTCGTTTAGGTCCTTGGCTTTGACTTCGAAATCAGTTCTCATCCAGGTTGTTACTTTTTGGTCATAAAAGAATTCAAATGTTTTCATATTATTTAAGATTTAGGGAAGTCTTCTTCCGGTATTGTTAAAACGTTTTCAATATTGTAACCCCATCCATTTAACCAATCGAACAAATATTCGTCGTCGGTTTTAAGTTTCTCTCTCATTTCTTCTGTTGGCATAGTCTCCCATTCATTAAGCCAATCATTAAGAGTTCTTCTTCTTAAACCTTCTATGGTGTAATACTCTGTATCAGACCAAACATCTTCTCTATCTTTCATAGAGTAAACTTTAATACTTCTCATTGCTTAAAATTTTTCACGTGCCCCCACTTTACGGAATAAATCGTCATATGGGTTTACTTTGTTAGGTAATTCATTGATAAGTGTAATATCGGCTTCGGATATTTCTTTTACAAAAGATTCCGGTAAATCATCCAGGTGCCGGCCGCTCAATTTGTCATATCCTCCCATCTGATACTTGGGATAAACTATCTTGGTTTCAGTGTCGATTACTGATGCGACGGAGTTTAGTTCTACTATCATATGGCTTATTTTAAAAAATCTTTAAGTAATAAGTTTTGTACCTTCTGATGATATTCCTCTAACATACCTTCAAGGTCATATATTTGTTTGTCTTCATCCACATTACCATTCTCGTCATCCGGATGATAAAACGCAACATCCACCTCAATAGTATTTTTATGTTTATACACCATTGTTTGTGAATATTCAGTTTCGTGTTTGGTATCCATATGTTGCATTCCACTATAACGATTTTGAGAATGGATTACAACAACTTGATGTGGACCCATTGGCTCCCATCCTTCGGTAATTAATAAGTTGATTGTGCTTGACAATCCTTGTGGGCTGCTTGCTGATACGATTTTGTACTTCATATGTTTAATAAGTTTAGGCCACAAAGATAATAAAAATATTTTTATCTTTTAAATTGATTTGTTAAAATATTGTTAAAGAATGTTAGAAGATCATACCTGTCGTCTCCAGGGCAATATTGTTTGGCAAATGTAATACCTGATTTTGCCAAACAATATTCACCAAATTCGGATACTGCAGATGGTTTTTGCCAAACAACATTCACCAGTGGCCCCAGATCTAATCCTTGCTGGAAATAAAAAACCCCCGTAAGTAATACGGGGGCCAAACATAAAAATCACAGACCTATTAAACCAACTGCATTAAGTCGCTGAATATTTCTTGCTCAACTTGACCGATACCACCAAACAATTTAGCTTCGGTGTTATCGTTCTTTGAATAAGAATGTGTAGTGTACTTCGTAACTCCACTAAATAAACCCCACATGTTATCACCTTTTTGTTGAAGCTCTCCATTTAAGTCGATATAGAATCTACTTAAATTGTTTTGAGTTCGTGTAGACAATTGACTACTATCATATAAATCAAATTCAGGTTTTAAACCGAACAATTTGCGTGTAACCTTCTCTCTTAACGAAAGGTTAGTACGAGTTTCACTTAATTGTGTGATAATGCGGAAAGTTTCTTTTTCTTCCTCCAACACAATATCCAAGCTTCTACAAATGTCTTCCACCTTTAAGGACATTGACTTGGTGTGTCTCACCTTATGCTGCAATCCCTTCATCACTCTAAAAAACGTGTTCATACAACTGATGGTTGTATTAGAGTGTCCGAATGATAATGATGTTGAGCCATCAAATGAGTTCACGCCGGTTAAATAACCTTCGATTCTATCGTTGCCCAATTTAAGGTCATTACCTTTTAATTGAACATAGATGCGTCCGCCTCCTTTAAAGTCTCCACCTCTATGAACTTCAAGGCCGGTTCTTCCCGATACCTGGTACAATAAGTCCATCAACTCGTAATTCTGGTAAGGCTGGTACCCATCCGAATGTACACCAACGATTGTGTTGTTGTCTTCACGAACGATTGCTTTTTTGTTTGGGATGCTAATACCACTAATGGTTTGCAATTCCTCCTGACGGACAGTCCAATTTAAATTGGTTTTGTCCAATAATGTTTTTACTTGTGCATTCATATAAAATAATTTAGAGTGTAAAGGTAGTGCTTTTATAATACCCACCAAATATTATTTAATTTATTTTTGTTAAAGTTATGTTAAAGGATCTACAGCTGCGGGCCCAGGGTGAATGTTGTTTGGCAAAAATCCACAGCTAAAAAAATTGCCAAACAATATCTGGGATGTGCGGGCTGGGCACAGCTGGTAACAAATAAAAAACCCTCACCATTTCTGATGAGGGTATTGGGATAAAGACATTCCCTGCTCGATTATCTTTGGTTATCTATTGCGTATACATAGCAGTCCGAATAGTCCCAATGTTTTTACTTGAACTTTATCTCGTCATAGTGGTCCATATCGATTTCATCCATTTCATTCAACACAACCTCTTGACCTTCCGATGCAACACTATCGGGTAAATAACCCGCACCCGACAACACTTCTTCAATCGTCAATGTGAATACTCCGTCATCTTTCAATTGACCCATTACTCCTTGGTCATAAACAAAACTTTTAATCATGTCTTCATCGAAAAACCAATCAATGAATGCTTCTCTGTCAATGTACAAAATTTTCTTTTCCATAGTTTCATATTTAGAATACAAAGATAACAAAAATATTATTATACAAACAAACAATTTGTTAAAACTTTGTTAAGGATCTATTTTGCCAAACAATATCGACCTGATCTCCAGAAGACTGAATTTTTGCCAAACAACATTCGAGCTCGCCGGCCGCGGGAGATCCTAACTTGTGTGCGAAACGAAAAACCCCCACCATTTCTGATGAGGGCTTTCTTCTATTATGAACCACAAACCATATTAATCTAAATCCAAGTCGGTATCATTTGCGACTGCGGTTTCTCTTACTTTTGCGTTAGTCTTAACCCAATTCACTAACATTACGTTAAGGGTTTCAACAAACTTATTAGTAAAGCCGTCATCTTCCAATTCAAAGTCCGTCTTGATTAATGTAGACATCATACTGATTAACCAAGTGTTGATATGGTACTTCGCATCAATAGACAATTTAGCATACTCCTCGTAATACGGGTGAAGCGTGTTGATTGTGTAAATGTACTTGTTACCATACAAAGTTGGTACGTCCATAAATGGTGCCCACTTGCTAATAGGGATAATATCAAGTCTATACGCATCTCTATCTTGTGTCCAACCACCACCTCTAATTTTCATAAAGGTTTCGTTCTTGTGGTGGTACAATATATCGTTGATAGAATACTTATCTTCATCAACTAACTTTGTAATACCTTCGTAGCCGTTGTCCTTACAAAATTGTGCGAACCCCACCAATGATGCTTCATAGGTAATTTCGGGTTTATCGGTTTTGCTATCTGCTTCACCATTTTGTAAGCGAGGCTTCAAGTCTTTCAAACTTTGTTTAAGTCCCGTGAAATCACCATTTTGATTTGCCATTTCGTTCAAGACATCTCTTTCGGTTCTTTGCTTTTCCGAAATTTGCATTTTAGATGTTTCACGCACCGATTGAACGATAGAACGAATTAACAATCTAACATCATCAAAGAAGCTCTTTAACTCGGGGTGATTCTCAACATCTTTCGGAACGCTGATTTTTGACTTGTTCATATTCACCTTAAACAACTTCATCAATGTTGGTCCAGAGATATCAATTTCAATTCTCACATTGTTTAATGAGTGCTGATTTGTCATTGTGATAAAGTTACCCTTACCAAAGTTAGAATATCTTGAACCCAACTTCCAATAGATACCAGCTTTATCAAAGCTGAATGAACCACCTCTCTTTGCATTTGACTTATCAAAGTTAGTGTAAAGTGCTTCTTTATCAAATATCTCTTGGTTGAAGATATATGCTTTCAAGTTGATGCTTTCGCCACCAACACGATAAGTCTTATCTCTATGCAATTCTACCGCATTTGGATTGTATGCCCAAATGTTACGATACAATACATCAACAAAGTTTACCTCATAAACCTCATCTTTAATCTTTTGTTTCGCTGATACAAAGATTTTAAAGTTATTATCCTTTTGGTAGTGAGGGAAATAAATGAACGCTAACCAATCCATTAATTTAAGGTGGTCCCTTTGTGTCATTGTAACATTAGGTATTACAATGGTTGTACCATTTGCTTCGTTAGTAGAAACAACGTGTGGTTCTTTACTAACACCGCAATAGCCACGCTTGAATGAAACGTAGATAGAACTTTTTTGTCCGTTGTTATTACTAATAACTTCGCAAGTTCCTTCTTCCGCTAAAAAACTCATTGCTTCACGACTACCAACACCAAACGCAGATGTGCTTTTCTTTCCGTACTTTCTATCGTACCCGTAAGTTCTAAAACACTCTACAATTTTGTCCTTTGGAATACCATTTCCGTCATCTTGAATGGTCAAAGTATATTGTCCATTCTTTTGTAACTCTTTTGAAATGTAAATGTTCTTTGCACCCGCATCAATAGAGTTATCAACAAACTCACTAATAGAGTGTGTCATTTCATAACCTCTGTGTTTTGCGTTGTCAATGAAATACTTTTCGCCAACTTGGAAACTTTCAAGTTCCATTTTTAATTTTTTACTCATACAAACATTTTTTTTTGTGATTAAATAGGACACAAAGATAAGCATTATTTTGATATACCAAAAAAGATTTAAGATATTTTTGTTAAAGTTTTGTTAAAGGATCTCCGGAGCTGCAGCCAGGACAATGTTGTTTGGCAATTTGTAATACCTTGTTTTTGCCAAACAATATCCACCAGATCCTGAAGCTGCAGGTGAATTTTGCCAAACAACATCTGAGATGGCACGCCAGGAGATGTCACAGGAAATAAAAAACCCCCGTATCGTAATACGAGGGCTTGACAGGTTGCCACCACTTGATTTCCTCAAATCAATATTTTACCATGAAGCACTATAATAAAAATCACCTGAATACAATCCATGCTCTTTGGACTGCTCATGCTCTTTTAGTAAGTCCTCGATAATTTCGATAGTTCGGTTTACACTCGCAACATAGTAGTCATCAATAACATAGCTACCGAAGAAAAAACCCTCTGTTGGCGGTAAAATAGTTTTACCGGCCTTAACATCACCCACACTTAAAGCCATACTCACTTCCTTTAACCCATTTAAAAGTTCGACCATACTTTCTTCCGATACATATATGTCTTGACACTCATCAACACCACCACCACATTTTTCAACAAACCATCCATGTAACGCGTTGAACTTTCGCCAATATGCCACTTCTTCAACAATATAGTTGATACGACTTGGCTTGATGTCATTACGCACAACACCATTCTTCTTGACTTCGATTTGATGTTGTAATTCTGCCGGGTTGTGTTCCCAATTCTTAACATAGGTTTTCTTGTAGAGATACATGTCTAATCCCATAGAATAATTTTTAATGATTAATAATAGACTACGAAGATAACGATTATATTTTTATCCAACAAATTATTTTGTTAAAACTTTGTTAAGATATAGTCCGACTGGCCGCATCAGGATCTCCAGTACAATATTGTTTGGCAATTTGATGTGGATTTTGCCAAACAATATTCATCACTGTCGGAACTAGCGGAACATCGGGTACTTCGGGAACATCTTTTGGGAACATCGGGTACTTCGGGAACATCTTTTGGGAACATCGGGTACTTCGGGAACTTCAGGTACATGCCCGCACATATTGTTTGGCAAATGTCATACGTTGTTTTTGCCAAACAATATCGGGGGATCTACAGTGCAGGACCAGGAAAGTAATACGTAATTTTTGCCAAACAACATTCACCAGCGGATCCAGATGCTCAGGGAAATAAAAAAACCCCCACCATTTCTGATGAGGGTTTCGTAATACGTATTATTAACTCTAATATCCCGTACAAGTATAAATGTATAGCGGTGTCTTCTCGCCAACATAAGCACAAAAAGTATTAAACTCCAACCATTCGATTGCGTCTATATCTTCCATTTCTCCTTGCTTGGCACAAAGTTCAATCATCTTCTCTCTTGAATAGACAAGCTGACCTTCCGTTGTAATACCAACAATAGCTTCATCATATCCGTCAACGTTTCCGTCAAAGCCGTGTGGCTTTAAAGATTCTTCTTCCTTTGCTCTTTCTAAAATTGATTCGATATCTATCATATAGTTGTAGTTTAATAATTGTAATCATTGTTAAAACTCTGCGGACTATAAGGTCTTCTCATTGGTTGTCTTTGTCTATGGCTTGGTGTGTAAGACAAAGGTCTTTCTTGATTAAACGACTTTTCCATTCTATTTTCAATAGTGGGTACTTGATAATCCATATCGGGTGCTTGACCATTCTTCACTTGCCAAACAAGTTTTTGGATTTGGTTCAAGGTTTCCTCAACAAACACAATACCATTGGTTGTTGTAATCTTCGTTCCTATTGTACCGGACTTCATATCGGTATCTTGATAGATAGAAACGATTTGCTCATAATTGATAAGTGTGGGTGTGCCTTTGTGCGTTAGTTTAATTAACATTTGATTGTGATTTAGGGAATAGTGAATTAATTCTTGTTGGTATTACTTTTGTTAGGTTGCATTCGTCGCAACATTCGTCGTCCTCGTTTTCACTTAACGGACTTGGGTTGTTACCATAACCCTCTACTTCTTTGTCGCATAAGCAACATTTGAACTTCTCCATTTGTCTTTATTTAAATTGTGATTAATCAATGAACTCGAACTTATCTTCGTTCGGTAATAGGTTTAATACTCTGCCGTTATCCCACTTGACTTTGTAATAGTCCATATCATCTACGGAAATTATTGTTCCCCTTGTGTTTGGTTCAATAGGGTTTGTCTTGGGGTCGTCGTCCATTTGGTGCAGTAAAACTCGCTTACCCACCAATTCGTGTTTTTGCTTTAACATTTGAATTATCATTTAGATTAGTAATAGCACAAAGATAAACCTTTTTATGATATCACAAAAATTAATTAGGATATAATTGTTAAAGTTTTGTTAAGGATCATTTTCCCCCTGAGATCTGGTGGATGTTGTTTGGCAAATATTATGTGGTAGATTTTGCCAAACAACATTCAGCTTCGCCGGCCAGATCGATTCTCGTGGACATAAAAAAACCCCACCATTTCTGATGAGGCCTTTCTATCATGAACCAACAAATTATAATTCAAATCCCCAACCAATACCAATAGATGGAATTTTAGCCATTACGAGTTCAACACGTACAGAACCAAACGAAATATCTTTTTTAAAGCCGATATTCACATAAGGTAGTGTTTTCGCTTTTTCGAATCCATTTGTGCTAATATCCGTAACCCTTTGAATACCTCCACCAAGGAAAATACGTTCTTCATTAAACAAGCCACTTCGGAACACCCCAAGATTGTAATACGAATTGCCCGCAGTATACTTACTTGCGTTACCATAAATGTACGCAGTCGGGTCTTCATTACTAACAGACGCTCCGTTAGTATAACTTAAACCCCATTTACCATTGTCAATCCAACCGCCATAGTTTGCACTAATAGATGAACTCAAACCAAACCCACCCATAAAACCTAATGTAGTTTTCTTTTGCCCGTAAGACACGAACGATACTAAAACCATTGTTAATACTAATAACTTTTTCATAATAGATTGTGTTCGGATTTTATCCCGTCCCCGAGTTTTATTTTTAATTGTTGATTAAACTTAATAACCAAAAAAATCCTAATGCGCCTAAAACTAATCCCACTCCCGTTGCTAACGTATTATCGGCACTATTTTGTTGTGTTGGTTGTGTTTTTACAACGGGTATTCCATATTGTATGTTATTCGCAATTGAGTTGATTGTTTCTTCCATATGTTTATTAGCTTTCGTTACTTCAACCCATTCATCAAACGCACCTATCTTTCTTGCAATCTCAATGTTAATTTGTGTTCTTGTATTACTAATTGATGTAAGGTTGATGTTTATGAAAACACCCGGACTTAAAAATTCATTACGAGCAAACTTGTAATAATTAAACATATCATTCCCCTCTCTAAAATGACAAAATTGCATTCTCTTATCAATGTTTCTAACCGAGTTCTTAACTTTTTCAATTGGAAAGTCAATTGTAATACTCTTTGTTGGATTTGGTATAACTCCTATCATAATAATTGTTGTTCGGATTTTATCCCGTCCCCGAGTTTATATAATATTTTAATTTCCTCCGTGTAAATAACATCTACCATTACAACTTAACGTATTGTTCTTACATCTGTTACCACTTAAAGTTGTTCCACTACATTGAACTGATGTTGTTCTTTTACCTTTACAAGATGAACTACCCACATAATTTGGTGTATATTTTGTCGCAGTATCAATTGTAATAGTATAATTTTTCTTTGTAGTCGTTAAAATACGATTTACGTTGTCCGTGGTATTAAGTAAGTAATAGTTAAAACCTCCATATGTGTATTTATATGTCCCAACTTGCCTAACTTCACCATAAACAGACCACACATATTGAGATATTTGGTAGTATCTTTCCCATATTTCCCCAATTCTAACTTTACTACATTCCGAGGTATCCACTACAACATTCAATTTTGTGTTGGCGGTATATGGAAAAAGACCAGAGCCTTGAATAATTGTCCCGTCTTTACATACGCAACCAATTGCTTGAAGAACTTTTACTTCTTCTTTCATTGTTGTAACGTCTTTACTACAAGAAACAACAGACGCTAATACGATTGATAACATTAATAACCTTTTCATAATCATTTATATTTAGAACACAAAGATAACACTTATATTATTATACAAACAAATTAATTGTTAAAGTTTTGTTAAGGTGTAATACGTATTTTTTGACCAGAGGAGATCCATCGCCGGCGGTACATATTGTTTGGCAAACGTATCATGAAAAATCATACCGGATCATACCGGCCGCACATATTGTTTGGCAAGAATTTAAAAAGAATTTCACTACCTGTATCCGAATTTGAATATTGTTTGGCAAATGTAATACCGCCGATTTTGCCAAACAACATTGGTGAACCCCAGCGGGATCTGTCGACCGAACATGATTTTTGCCAAACAACATTTTGCACCCTGCAGGGTAAAATTACTGGACATAAAAAAACCCCCGACTTTCGCCGAGGGTCAATCTAAAATAACCATATTCAACCTAACTCACTTCTTTTATCATACTTTGTGTAAGTTCCTCGATGCTATAATTCAAATACCCGTGCTTTCTTTTCACATTCATACATTGTTCTTCGGTAAAGATACCCAATACAATCTTCATTGCATCAGTATCATCACAAGTAATTGAGCACTCGTGGTTGTCAAACTCGTAATTGTAAACTTCTTGTGCGTCGCACTCCTTTGCAATTCGTTCGTTCAACTTATCATAAAAGTTCATCAATTCATTTATACCCTCTTGCGTTCCGTACAAGCCGGCATAACCTTTATAAATTTTCTTGTCTGCTAAATTGTGTTTAGCTATACCCTCATTAAATTGTTCCTTTGAGAAAGCGAAAAAACATTCTCTCAAAATTGGTTGCTCGTTCTTAATTTGTTGGTAGTTCATGTTATTATTTTAATTTATTAACGTTAGTAATTACAATATTGCACACTTCGTTTTTGAAGGTTTCATAATCATTAGGGGGTAATGTATCTTCAATACGCATACCCTCTAACAAACTTAATAAGTCCTCTTGTAGTTGTTCTTTTAATTCGTTTACATTCATATAGTTTCATTTAGAGTGTAAAGGTAATACAATTATATAACATACGCAAATATTATTGTTAATGTTTTGTTAAAGGATCTAGCACCTGTCGTCTCTGTGGGATATTGTTTGGCAATTTGTAATACCTATTTTGCCAAACAACATTTCTCGGGGGATACAGCTGCAGGTGAATTTTGCCAAACAACATTCGAGCTCGCCGGGCTGGGATCCTAGCAGGATGCGTAATACGTTTTGCCAAACAACATTTTCGAATTTACCTCCTGAGGTAAAATTTCAAACACAAAAAAAGGGTCGAACTTTCGTTCAACCCCCTTTCACCTTTTATCAACCTATATGTATCCTACACAACTTCTTTCTCTAAACTGCGTAATACACTTTCAGCTTCACTTCTACATTCATCTTCGCCGTAATACCCGCCGCAACCATCAACATAATTCTTATGCTGGTGACCTAAACTGCACGTTTCAATTTCATATATTGCGTATCTATATACTTCGCCCGTAATATATTTATCATACGTTTCAATGTCAGCTTCAATCATTTTACTTAATGTTTCATCACTTCTATCATAATCTTTACCGCACATTAACTCTAATTTCTTTTCTTCAACAAATACCCAACCTACCATCATGCTATCAAACCTATCATTGAAAGGATAGCTATTACTTGTACTAATAGTAATACCCGAGTGGTCGTATAACCTTAAAGGCTTAATCATTAAAACATTGTAGTCACTTTCAATTTGTGCCTTCAATTCACCCCAACTACCAAAACTATCTTTTTTGTAGTCCGTGTTGTCACCTAAATTGTAACTTGGGTGAAAGCATACCATTGTTGTAACATTATCCCAATCGGTACGCGGGTTCATTGGGTCGTCGTCGTGTTCAATTTTAATTTCGTACTTTTTCATATAGTTTGTTTTAGGGTATAAAGGTAAAGCTTTTATATAACATACACAAATATTATTGTTAAAAGTTTGTTAAAGATCTGCAGCCAGTAAAAACCCCTGTAATATTGTTTGGCAAATGTAATACGAATTTTGCCAAACAACATTCACGTGCTCCAGCTGCAGCACGGGAAATTGGAAATATATTTCTCTTTTTGCCAAACAACATGTCGGATTACCCGTCCGGTGAACCGAATTGGAAATATATTTCTAATTTTGCCAAACAATATTCACCTGGCCGGCACGACTCGCACTGGTAGTACCTAAGGAGGTAAAAAAAAATGAAAGGTAGTACCTAAGGAGGTAAAAAAAAATGAAAGGTAGTACCTAAGGAGGTAAAACAAAAACCCCCCGCACAAAGTACGAGGGGCATAACGCAAAAAACAAACAGAACAAATTACATATAAGACCATTTACGGCCAAGCATTTTATTTTTGAACACGCGATACGATTGACGATACATACGATACGCTTTTGTCTTACCCGTTGAGGTGCCAACTTCATCACTCCATTTGAAAGTCCACACAAAACGAGCAATAAAGAAAGGGGTTAATACAAATGCGATAACAAAAGTTTGTGCGATAAAGATTAAAACGTGTTTCATTTTAGATAGTTTTAGTTTGAAATAAAATAGTGGCAATACATAACGCAAAAAATCTAACGATACTTGTAGCCATACCGATAAGACCTATTGACCAAACGATAAACATAACTTTGTCAATCCCTGACATTTTCATAAACATTGTAACAACTTCAAACATACTGAACAATTTAGGTGGTTAATTAATAGATAACAAAGATAAGCATTATATTATTATACAAACAATTTAATTGTTAAAACTTTGTTAAGACCTGTCAAGATCCAAGCGCGCTTGTGGATATTGTTTGGCAAATGTAATACCGATTTTGCCAAACAACTTGTTGGAACTGCAGTGAGGAATTTATCCTTGCGGGGAACTGCGTATGTATTACCGAGTTTGCCAAACAACATTTCGCACACGTCTTCCGCCAACTTCTCTTGTAATACCAATTTTGCCAAACAACATTTCCAGAACTCCTCGTCCCACCAAAATTAAAATGTTAAAGTATTGTTAAAGGGTTTGCCAAACAACATTCAGGATTTTGACAAGGCTTGTTGTTTTTGGTCAAAAAAAAAAGCACCCCTTTCGGAGTGCCTTTCGGTTAGTGGGGGAACTAACCTTAATCAATAATTGTGTACTCTTGTTTGAGTATCTTAATTCTCTTAATGTGGTTTAGCGACATTACTTTGAAATTGAGTGTATTTTCAAGTCCGCTTTGATACTTTGAGTAGTCAGTTTTCGTTTCTCTAACAAACTGCTCAAATAATACTTTCTCAATTGGGTTGCCGTCAAAGATATACTTTGTGTCTAAATAACTACTTGCGTGGTCTTGATAGCGAAAGTAAAAATTGTTAGGGTTGCTTTTGCTTACTACCAAAGTTTTGGTAACAATGTCAAACCAACATTCTTTTTTATCCTCGTTCGCAATTGGAGTTATGCCCTCTGCTTTCCACTTGCGTATTAATTGTTCATCATAATCAAACCCCGTTTGGATATTTGATATTCTTTGCTCAATTAAAATGCCTTGCTCGTGGTAAGGGTTAGGGTTAGCTTTACCGCTTGTGCGAAAGTCAAGATACTTGTTCATATCTACTAACTTGCGTGTAGTTAAACCTACATTAGATACAAAAGTGTCTATACCTGATAGCACTTCTTTCAATTCGTGTTTGTTGATGTTCATATTTTTAATGTTTGTTTACACAAAATTAAGGTATATTCTAATACAAAGTTAG
>Ga0247723_1000488_pt1 | contig 27385 bp, 35 predicted proteins | sample MSEWelMarce5H_FC_FD_189079 | JGI IMG/M metagenome (GOLD analysis project Ga0247723, IMG submission 189079) | Subsurface sediment microbial communities from gas well in West Virginia, United States - MSEEL Well Study Marcellus 5H_FC | ecosystem: Environmental > Terrestrial > Deep subsurface >... | reverse complement strand
CAGTAGGTATGCTTGGTGCAATTATCTGTGAATCCGCAGATGGAATTGTAAAGGTAAATGTAGGATCTGGTTTCAATGATGCACAACGAAAGCAATATTGGAAAGAAAATTTAGTTGACAAAATCGTGGCAGTGAAGTATAATGCTAGAATCAAGAACAAAAGTGGAGAAGAATCTTTGTTCCTTCCAGTGTTCATTGAACTGCGTGATGATAAAGATGTTGCAGATAATTCAAAGGTAATAAAATGAAAGTAGTAATCAATCGTTGTTATGGTGGCTTTAGTTTAAGCCACGAAGCTGTTATGCGATACTTTGAGATCAAAGGCATCACTGTATACCCAGAACAGGGTGGAGGTGTCTGGAAGTTTTGGACTTACTGGACAGTTAAGCCAGAAGATCGTGTTGAAGATAAAGAAGGTGAATCATTCTACTCAATGTCTATGGACGATCGTATGACTTATAACAAGTTGCGTTCAGAACAAACTATCTACGAACGAGAGATCGAACGACATGACCCAGCATTGGTTCAAGCAGTTGAAGAACTGGGACATAAAGCCAATGGTAATCACGCTGAATTATCAATTGTAGAAATCCCAGATGGTGTTGACTACATCGTTGAAGAATACGATGGCATGGAACATGTTGCCGAAGCACATAGGACTTGGAGTTAATTATGAAACGAGAATTAGACGAAGCACTCTGTGCAAAGTATCCGCTGATCTTTAAAGATCGTAATGCAGATATGCGCACCACAGCAATGTGCTGGGGACTTGAGTGTGGTGATGGTTGGTATAATATCATCGATGTTCTTTGTGGTCTATTGACTTCTGAATATCGTCAAGCCAAGAGTCGCTATAATCATCTTGTGGAAGTTGGTGCTGGTAGTATTCTTTATGGAACAAAAACTGTAACACAAGAAGCCATTGATGAAGCCAAAGCAAAACTAGATGAAGAAACACTGAAGGTTCCAGTTGCTGTTCAAGTGAAAGAAAAGTTTGGTGGACTTCGATTCTATGTTCAAGCTGCAACAGACAAACACTATCAATATATTTCTTTCGCAGAGTCTATGAGTTATCGTACCTGTGAAGAGTGTGGTGCTCCAGGAAAAACATACACCGATGGATGGCATCGCACACTTTGTGACATCCATGCAGCAATGTCTGGTCGTGAAGAAGAATATGAATCTGATGAGGGGGATGAATAATGTTTTATGGTAAAGATACAGTTGAACAAAACTTTGATGTTCTCCTACGCAAATTAGAACAACAAGAATTGTTTTTGTTTGAACCAATGCCATCTTATAAAGAAGGTGCACGATGGACTGACGAATTTCGTATTCGTGATGGTCATACTAAACTTGCTGATGGTACTTGGGTGACAATTCATAAAGTTACTACATGGGTAGAAAATCTTAAGAAAGATACCACAGAGTTATATGAGCAGAATACAAAACAATCTCGTGAGATTTCTTTGTTGAAACAACAAAAATATGAGATGGAATATGGATTGCGGGTTGCTGAAAAGTCATTGAAGAACTCGCTGGCTTTAACTAAGGAGATGATTGATGAGTGATATAAAAGAAGGTTCGGTGTGGGTAATGGTCGAAGCAATTCAATCATATCGTATGCGTTATATGGTCGAAGCACCAGCAACTAATCCAGAGTATGCCATGGATGATGTAACAATGGAAGACGCTAAAGAGTTTTCTCAGTTAGCATTACCAGAAGTCATCACATCACATCGTGTTATGACTCAAGAAGAAGCATTGATTCTTTGTGACGAAGATAATGATTATACTAATGGTTGGACTATTGATCAAAAAATTAATGCATTCTTCACCAAAGAAGGCGAAGGAAGAGGATTCTAATGTTCATGTTCGATGTTGAAACACTGGGAGTAGAATCCAACTGTGTGATTCTCTCTGCAGCTATGGTTCATTTTGATCCAGAGAAACGACCAACTTATCAAGACCTATTGAACAATGCATGTTTTGTAAAGTTCGATGTCAAGGAACAATTGAAAGCTGGTCGTTCTGCCTCACAATCTACTTTGGGGTGGTGGAAAGATCAACATGAGTATGTTCGCAAAGTATCTTTGGATCCTTCTAATGAAGACATGAATGTAAAAGATGGAATGCAAATGTTCTACGATTACATGGCAAAGTTTCCAAATGCAAAGAAACAAACTATGTGGGCACGAGGTTCACTTGATCAACTATCCATTGATTCCTTGGCAGTTAAATTTGGCTTGGAAGAAATTACAGGGTATAATATGTGGAGAGATGTCAGAACTGCAGTTGACATTATGTTTGGAACCACAAATGGCTATGTAGAAGTGGATCATCCTCTCTTCAAACGACACGAAGTTATCAAACACCATCCTGTCCACGACTGCGCACTTGATGCAATGCAACTTATGTATGGAAAACAAGTTTAATGGAATTTTACACCAGCGTCCACCCAGTGGGCGACAAGATCCTCGTTAGAGGATATCAAAACGGCAGAGCATATCAGCGTAAGGTAGATTTCTACCCTACGCTTTTTGTCACTTCTAAATCCGAATCAAAATGGAAGACTCTTGAAGATACATTCGTTGACGAAATAAAACCTGGAGGTATCCGTGAGACTCGAGAATTTCTAAAACGCTATGAAGGTGTTGAGGGGTTTCCTGTTTATGGTAATACCAATTATGCATATCAGTATATCAGTGATACATATGAGGGTGATGTCAACTGGGATATGGAACAGATTAAAGTTTATACCATTGACATTGAGACTGAAACTGAGAATGGATTCCCAGACATCAAGTCTGCCAACGAAGAGATTCTGTTAATTACTATCAAGGATCTTCAATCCAAGAAGGTTGTTACCTTTGCTCAAACAAAGTATGGTGAGTATAAGTCTCCTCGTTCTGATGTTACGATGGTAAACTGTCGTGACGAACAGCACATGCTCAAAGAGTTTATGATTTGGTGGCAAGGTAATTATCCAGATGTCATCACTGGTTGGAACACTGACTTCTTTGATAATGTCTATTTGATTCATCGTATTCAGCGAGAGTTGGGCGATACATTTGCCAACAAGATTAGTCCATGGGGTTATGTCAATCAACGAAAGACTTTCATTAAAGGTAATGAAGAGATTCACTATGACATCATGGGTATTTCTCAGCTAGATTATCTCGAACTCTACAAGAAATATACATATACAAAGCAAGAGTCATATCGTTTGGATTACATCGCTGGTGAAGAACTAGATGATGCAAAGAAAGAGAATCCTGGAAATGACTTCAAAGATTTCTATACAAACTACTGGAAAGACTTTGTTGAATACAACATTCACGATGTGGAGTTAGTTGACAAACTCGAAGATAAGATGCGTTTGCTTGAGTTGCACCTGACCATGGCATACAATGCAAAGATTAATCCTGAAGATGTTTACTCTCAGGTTCGTATGTGGGACACTATCATTTACAATCACCTGCGTAAGAAAGGTATTGTCATTCCAGCCAAGTCTTACTCTGGTAAAGATGCTCAGTTCGAAGGTGCTTATGTTAAAGATCCAATGGTTGGTATGCACAAGTGGGTTGTTTCCTTTGACTTAAACTCTCTGTATCCTCACTTGATTATGCAGTACAACATCTCTCCAGAAACACTAACGAGCGAGAAGTTGTCGGTGACTGTTGACAAGTTACTCAACAAAGAGATTGATACAGACTATCTCAAACGCAGAGACCTTGCCATGACTGCGAATGGTTGGACATATCGCAAAGACATCAAAGGATTCATGCCTGAGTTGATGGAAGAGATGTATATCAATCGTTCCAAGTTTAAGAAACAGATGTTAAAGATTGAACAGGAATACCAAAACGATAAAACAAAAGTTCACCTACTAAAAGATATCTCTCGTCTTAACAATCTGCAGATGGCGATGAAGATTGCTCTTAACTCTGCGTATGGTGCGATGGGTAATCAGTATTTCCGTTACTTTGATATCCGTATGGCTGAAGGTATTACGACTTCTGGTCAATTGTCCATTCGTTGGATGGCAAACAAGTTGAATGCATTCCTTAACAAGACTCTTAAGACAGAAGGTCAAGACTTTGTTATTGCCATTGACACTGACTCAATCTATCTTACGCTGGAACATCTCATCGAGAAAGTTTGCGAAGGTAAGAACACTGAGCAGAAGATTAAGTACATGGATAAGATTTGCGAGGATGTTTTCCAACCATTCATTGATCAAGGTTACACCGAACTATCAGATTATATGAATGCGTATAGTCAGAAGATGGTAATGAAGCGAGAAGTTCTTGCGGACAAAGCCATCTGGACTGCAAAGAAACGATATATTATTAATGTTCACAACTCAGAAGGAGTACAGTTTGCGAAACCTAAGATTAAAGTTATGGGTCTGGAGATGGTCAAGTCATCTACACCTGCGGTTATTCGTACAAAGTTGCGTGATTCGCTTCAAGTTATCCTCGCAGGGGATCAAAAAGACTTACATACATATGTTATGGAGTTTAGAAAAGAGTTTGACAAATTACCGATTCAAGAGATTGCTTTCCCGAGAGGTGTGAATGGATTGAAGCAGTATGCAGGCAGTCCGATTTATACAAAGGGAACACCAATCCATGTTCGTGGCGCATTGTTGTTCAATCACCACTGCAAGCGTATGGGAATCGATAAGAAGTATCAACCAATCCGTGATGGAGATAAGATTCGTTTCGTGTATGTTCGCACACCGAATCCTTTCCAAGAAGATGTGATTGCATTTCCTCAGGTTCTACCAAAAGAGTTTAAATTAGAATCATACATAGATTATGACAAGATGTTTGAGAAGGTTTTCTTGGACGCACTACAAATTGTAATTGAACCATTGGGTTGGAAGACTCAAGAAGAAAGTTCATTGGAGGATTTCTTTGGCTAACATTAGAGTTATTAAAAAAGGTATCAATGTTTCTAAGATATTGAAACAACTACAACAGTACCCAGCTGATTGGGGTGCTCAGAAAGATATTGAAGGTGTGCATGATTTAGTTAATGAGTATGGATTCCCTGCAGTTGCAGCTGGAGTTCTTCAATTAAAAATTGGTACTGTAAAAGACCTAAATCAATATGTGGGTGATAGTCAATCATCTGTAGAAACACCAGCGTATAACAGACACACAGAGATTGTAGGATTCTTAAAACGCAACTTTAAGAAATTTGACAGATGTGGATTCCTTTCACTGCCGATTGGTGGAGAAGTTGGACAACATATTGACATTGGAGATTATTACCAAACAAGAGACAGATACCATCTTGCAATACAAGGTTCGTATGTTTACACAGTTGGTGGAGAATCTTTACAGATAGATGCTGGTGATTTGATTTGGTTCAACAATAAACTATCACATGGAACTAAAAATGTTGGAGATGTAGTTCGCATTACATTTGTGTTTGATGTTCCACATTCCAAGAACAATCCATAGTTGCCTTGCAACAAAAGTTACTGTATAATAGGAGATATAAATGAAGCTGTTAAAATTTTATGCCGAGTGGTGTGGTCCATGTAAAGGACTTTCAAAAATTATCGATGGTGCAAAAGATAAGATTAATATTGCAATCGAAGAATATGATATTGATAATGAGATGATGATGGCGCAAGAATATAAAGTGCGATCTGTTCCAACAATGGTTCTAGTAGATGATACTGGTGCTGAAATTAAACGACAGGTTGGTATGGTTAGTGAAGAAAAATTGTTAGAATTCCTGAAAGGTTAATATGGCAAGCATACTAGAGAAAATTAAAAAGAATACAACTATCAAAGACTCTGCGATTCTATCTGAATCAAAGTTCTTTAAGAAGAAAGATATGATTCCTACTTCTGTTCCAATCATCAATGTGGCTTTGTCTGGTCGTCTTGATGGTGGTCTCACTCCAGGAATTACAATGTGGGCTGGTCCAAGTAAACACTTTAAGACTGCGTTCTCATTGCTAATGGCTAAGTCTTACTTGGACAAGTATGAAGATGCAGCGTTGTTGTTCTATGACTCAGAGTTTGGTACTCCGCAGTCTTACTTCGATACTTTTGGTATTGATACAAAGCGAGTTGTTCATACTCCGCTGACTGATGTGGAACAATTGAAGTTCGATATTATGCAGCAGTTGTCCAATGTAGAGCGTGGTGATCATTTGATTATCGTTATTGACTCCATTGGTAATCTGGCTTCTAAGAAAGAAGTTGAAGATGCCATGGAAGGTAAGTCTGTTGCAGATATGTCAAGAGCAAAACAGATGAAGTCATTGTTCCGTATGGTTACTCCTCACTTGAACTTGAAGGACATTCCACTGGTTGTAGTGAACCATACATATATGGAGATCGGAATGTTTCCGAAAGCAATCGTTGGTGGTGGTACTGGTGCAATGTATTCAGCAGACAATGTATACATTCTTGGTCGCCAACAAGAAAAAGAAGGTACTGAAATCGTAGGTTACAATTTTATTATCAATGTGGAGAAGAGTCGTTATGTTAAAGAGAAATCTAAGATACCTGTTAGCGTATCTTTTGATGGTGGTCTTAGTAAGTGGTCTGGTTTACTTGACCTTGCTCTTGAATCCAAGCATGTGGTCAAACCAAGTAACGGATGGTATTCCAAGTGCGATCCAGAGACTGGTGAAGTAGAAGCCAAGAAATATCGTATCAAAGAGACTGATGACAAAGACTTCTGGTTATCAATTCTTACGAGCAAATCATTCTACGATTTTGTTAAGAACAAATACTCAATCGGTCAGGGTGGACAGATGATGCAAGAAGATGACCTAGACAAAGCATTGGAAGAGTTAGAGTTCGATGAGTAATTTTAGATACCAAATTCTTGAACACAAACACAGTGGACTTCAAGCAATTAAGTTGACTGAGGGTGCGTTTGAGGGTATAATTTATGCTTATGGAAAGGTATCATTCGACCCAGACGAAACGAATGATTCCTTGCATTTAAAGTTTGAGTATGAGATCCTTGATCGTGGTGATAAAGGTATGACAGATATGAAACCCTTTGAATCATACATAGGTGATATCCTACAAGAATTGCTGCATCAAGGTGTGGAAGAAAATAATTTAACATATACAGGCGGAACAGAAATTGATGCGAATAGAACAAAAGATTCTGAGCAATCTGATATTTGATGAGAACTATTGTCGTAAAGTAATTCCATTTATCAAGAAAGAATATTTTGCAGATCGTAAAGAAGTAATTCTCGCAGACGAGATTGTTTCTTTCTTCACGAAGTATAACAAACCAGCATCCAAAGAAATCCTACAGATTGAAGTTAGCAATCGAAAAGACCTCAACGATAAAGAGTTGTCTGAACTTGGCGACTTTATTAACACATTGAGTCAAGAACCAGTAAACACAGACTGGATGTTAGAACATACTGAAAAGTTTTGTAAAGATAGGGCAATTTATAATGGAGTACTCTCAGCAATCAGAATCATTGACGGTAACGACAAGCACCAAACGAAAGACGCTATCCCATCTATTCTTTCTGATGCTCTTGCCGTTTCATTTGATAATCATATTGGTCACGACTACCTTGATGACCACAATGAAAGGTATGATTTTTATCACAGGGTGGAAGAGAAGGTTGCATTCGACCTTGACATGTTCAATAAAATCACTAAGGGTGGACTCTCAAAGAAAACCCTTAACATTTGTCTTGCTGGCACTGGTGTTGGTAAGTCTTTGTTTATGTGCCATGTGGGTGCTGGTTGTCTAACCCAAGGTAAAAATGTATTATACATAACTATGGAAATGGCAGAAGAGCGAATCGCTGAAAGGATTGATGCGAATCTTCTTAACCTAACCATGGATGAACTAAAAGTTATTGACAGGGATATCTACGAAAGTCGTATTGCCAAGATTACATCTAAGACTAAAGGTAAACTAATTGTCAAAGAATATCCAACTGCTGGTGCTCACTCTGGTCACTTCCGTGCTTTGCTAGAAGAACTAAAGTTGAAACGAGAATTTAAACCTGACATTATCTTCATTGACTATCTCAATATTTGTGCGAGTCAACGAATGAAGCAAGGTGGAAGTATTAACTCTTATACATATATTAAGAGCATTGCAGAAGAACTAAGAGGATTGGCAGTTGAGTATAATGTTCCAATTGTATCAGCCACTCAAACTACTCGATCTGGATTCACAAACTCGGATCCAGGACTTGAAGATACCTCTGAATCTTTTGGTTTGCCAGCGACAGCTGACTTTATGTTTGCTTTGGTCAGCAATGAAGAGTTGGAAGGATTAAATCAGATTATTGTTAAACAGTTGAAGAATCGCTATAACGATCCAGGATTTTATAAGAGATTTGTTATTGGAGTTGATCGAGCGAAGATGAAACTGTATGATGTAGAAGCATCGGCACAAACGCTAAGTGATTCAGGAAAGAGTGATGACGATGAACCAATGTTTGACAAGAGTAATTTTGGTCGCAGACAAAAAGCAGAATCGTTCGAAGGATTTAAGTTTTAGGAGAAAGTTATGGTAAAGATAATTGTAGCAAAAGAGAAACTTGATATGACTCATATGTTGGGACAATTCCCAGATGAGTCGCATTATGATTTCCTCATTGAAGAGGATTGTGATGTCTATATGCCAGCCAACTGCGATCTAGCGACTCAAGCAGATTGTGACCAAGAATGTTCATCGTGCGATACTGGGATGGATGAAAGACGAATTGTTTTAAAGTTTCGTAAGAACTACTTCAGTAAAGAGCAACAAGACCAAGCGTATATTGGTCTCCGTGAAGCAGCAACTGAAACTCAGAACAGAGGTATGGCTGCAGGTCCAAGAGCAGAGAAGTTGGGTAATCGTGAATGGGTCACTGAATACGAATCAGAAATTATTGAATACTTCTTGGATCCAAAAGCATCGTTGGATGGAGATCCAATTGATGTTATTAAAGCCAAGCACGAAGGTAAGACTGATAAACCATCTACACGAAATAATGTTTGGGGTATTCAAGCAGTCAAGAAAGACGGATTTGTATTCAACGAATGGGTTGAGAAAGTTCGTAAACTAGATGCATCTGAAATGGTTATCGAAGCAAGACGAGTAGAGAAAGCGTATGTGTGCGCAACTACCTATGCCAATGGTGTTATGTCTGGTATTGCTGGATGGTTCGATCGTTATCCTCGCATTCCTTATGGTCGTGCAACATCTTACACTGCTCGTGAACCAGCAAAGTTTGCCATGGCATATCCATTCCTACAGCAACTTGCGCAAGGTTTCAAAGACTTGTTGCCATGGAGATATAATAATCAAATGGAAGCAGCAAAGAAACTAGATCCTGCATTCTTAGTTCCAGGAACTCCATTCACCACTGTTACTGTGAATAAGTCTTTCAGAACTGCGTGTCACTTTGACGCTGGTGACTTAACTTCTGGTCTATCTAATCTATTGACATTGAGTAATAATGGTAACTACAAAGGATGTTATCTTGTAGCACCAGAGTATCGTGTTGCTGTTAATCCAAGACCTGGAGATTTGCTACTGATTAATAATCATGAAGTGATGCATGGTAATACTCAGATTGAATTGCTTGATGAAGAAGCAGAGCGAATCTCATTGGTTGTTTACTTCCGTGAGAAGATGGCTGAGTTGGGTTCAAAACAATATGAAGATTGTCGTTATGACTTTGTTGAACAACGAAGACTTAACAAAGAACACCCAGACCAGAAATACGAAGATGGTTCTCAACGACATCTTTGGAATGGTGTTAGTTCTTCTATGTGGGAGTCTGATGAATGGTATGAATACCTTGAAGCAAAACTTGGTCATGATACACTAATGAAGTATCATCCAGAATCACAAAAGGCAAATTCACTTGAAGGATTCTTCTAATGTGTTCAGTCATTGGCGCAATCCTGCATAGTCCAACCCTGCAGGATTTTGATATGTTACATCGTGTGTTCCTTGAGTCTAAGATTCGAGGAATGCATGCTACTGGTTTGTCTTATGTTAAAGCCAATTCTATCGTTACGCAAAAGCTACCAGTCTCTGCAGATAAGTTTCCATTTGATTTTGAATCATATTTAAATGAAGACGGCAACTTGTACTTAGTTGGTCACTGTCGTTACAGCACAAGTGACTTAGAATTCAATCAACCAATTGCCAATGACAATGTTTCAGTAGTCCACAATGGAGTTATTACTCAAGAACTTTATGAAGACTGGGAATTACTCCATGGTTATACCTGCGAAGGTAAAAACGATACTGAGTTGTTGCTTCGTTCATTGGAAGACTATTCTCCGTTACAACATTGGAAACATTCTAGTCTTGCAGTAATTGAGTTGCATACTGATAAACGAATTAGATTCTATCGCAATGGTAAGCGTCCATTATATTTGACTTCTATCTCAAATGGGTGTATAATTACTTCTACTGCTGATGTTCCAAAACGAGCATTCGTTCCAGGATTTCCGATTAATACTTTGATGAACCATTACATTACATTTGATGACCAACTCGCAATGACAATTGAAAAAGAAGTCATTGAAGATGCGGTGGACTTACAATATGAACTTTGTTAATTCAACGAGAGTTGAAGAGTTAATTAAAAATAGCCCAGCTGGTAAGAACACCAAGTTCTTATCGGCTGCACATTCATTGTGGTATCGGTTTCATAACTATGACAAAGCACCACCAATGGCTCTTGAAGTGAATGGTGATGTTGTTTGTTTAATCTTTGCCACATTCAATCGTGATGGTTATAGCAATCTCTATGAGATTGTTACACTTGAAGGACAAGAAGGAAATGGTTACGCATCAAAGTGTTGGGACGCATGGATTGATTATGCAGTAAAGGAAAGAAAGATGGCTCGACTAAAGATGTCTTGCACTCCTTCTTCAGTTACATGGCATTACAAGAATGGTTTAATTTGGTGGGCAGTTGATCCAACAGGTTCACTTCGTTCAGACCAACCATTGTTTCCAACAAGAGCAGAACAGATTGCTTATCGTGACTTTGCCATTGTGAATCCACTTCAAGCATTACCACCATACAAAGCCAGAGATCAATTTCGTGGTGAAGGTTTGGAAGCGTACAAGTGGGGTGAGAAGAAGAAAGCAAAGAGCCAAACAGCAATTGATGCAGTCGGCAAGGCATGGTTGAGAGATGCATTACTAGAACAACCATCATTGGAAGAGTTTTTAGTATGACCAAAGAATATCGTAAGGTAATGGGATTCACTCGCAAGGATGAGTTTCAAAAGTATCTTTCTGCAAAAGATATCAAAGAGCCAAACTGGACAGTGATTCAAAAACAAAATTCTCGTTTGGATAATATCTTCAATAAAATCAATCAGCAGTTATCTGTCCCATACGAGGGAAACATTAGCCAAGACATCATTGATACTTTTATGCAGATTAAGACTAACAATATTCTTCCTCGTATGAAAAACAATGGTCGTGCCATGGAAGATGTTTATTATAACTGGATGCTTGGTTACCTAGCTGAAAAGATATTTACTCCATTTATTATTGATAAATTGATATTAGGTAAACTCGAAAGAAATGGTGGAGATGACCTAACGAGCATCGATACCTTTAAACGAACAGGTGACGCAGATTTGATTGACAAGACTGCCGATGTTCGTATTGATGTTCAGTGCGGAACTGGTGATGGTGTATCAACTATTAAAAGACATAAAGTTGATCATGCACTAAAACATGATGGTGCTTCTTATTGTTTTCTAATTGGATTGTTCACTGGCACATATGCCATTGTAAATTTAAAAGATATAAAAGACGAGTTGTTTTATAAAAACGAAAGATGGGAAAACCAGTTATGCTGGGATGTTCCTGAGATTTCATTTAAGAGATGGTATGCTTGATTATAGACTAGAACAAAATCGTAGAGAAGCGTTCATTCGTTGGTACGCATGGTCATTAAAGTATGATGATTGCGATCCTGCAGTATGGGCAACAAACTACCTAAACAAAAGATACGAGCATAACGATGAACAGAAGTTATGGTTGTGCTGGTTGTATGGTAACACATACTATCTTCCAACTGCTTGGGTATTGATGAATGAATTCCCTGACTTTGAGTTGGCAACAGTTGATCGTATGACTCAATGGAACACTGCCAACTACAAAAGACTTCGTTATCAAACTGACACAAAATGGAACAAGGGGCATCTTCCAACCATGTTCGCATCGTATCAACAATTTATTGGTGGAAGAACACAACGAGAAAAATTGGAGAGTTATTATGGAGACACTGAGGAAGCAAACTTTAATAATCTGTGGCAAAGCGTTAAGTCTGGCTTGCATAAGTTTGGTCGTTACAGTACTTGGTTTTATCTTCAGCATCTTAAGCATACCGCTGGTGTTCGGATCAATCCTACTTCTCTCATGCTGGACGATTATGATGGCTCTCGCTCTCATCGTAATGGATTACTTTATGCCCTCGGACAAGAAGACAGTGTGGATAGAAAACTCACTGCAGCGGAGTATGGAGATCTTGAGTCACAAGCCCATGAGATTCTTACAGAGACGAAAACAAGATTTCCAGAACTCGCATCGTCTATAGATTACTTTACAATGGAAACCTGTCTGTGTTCTTTCAAGAAAATCTTTAGAAAGAGTCGTGGAAGATATCTTGGATACTATCTTGACAGACAAGCAGAAGAGATTATTCAGTGTGAGAAAGATGGTTGGTATGGTATTGACTGGAATGTTCTATGGCAGTCAAGAGAAGAAACTATTGACCTGAGATTAGATCATAGACATGGTATTGATAAAGAGAAGTTTACATCCTTCCTTAATACTGGTACACTCCAGAATTTAGATTGGATGTTTGATGATGAAGAACCTATATTAAATGGATTGGAGATGTTTACATGACGACAGTAATTGGTGGAATTATGCACAATGCGGCAACAGGTGATATGAAAGTTACGGCAACAGGTGATATGAAAGTTATGACTGACACAGGATTAGTTTCAATTAGCAATGGTGGCATATCAACAGGAAGTCTTACAGTATCTTCTGGTACTGTTTCTTCCAGTACTCTATCATTCGGTGGATTTGATATGGAAGACTTTCTTGACACTCATTCGTTCAATAAGATTACAGTTGAACATAAGGTTGCCGAGTTCGAGTTAGCCAAGTTGAAAGAAACTGTTCCAACCTATGCAGACGAGATTAAAGAAAACTTGTCTAAGAATCTTGCACGAGATATAATTAAGAAAACTACCTTCACCAAGAAGCACAATGTAGATAGTGACACACACCACTTTCTCGGAAGAGTATGGGTGTTCACTGAAGATGAATTGAAGAACCTAATCCAAGAAGCCAGAAATGCTTAAAGATAACTTTGGTCTTGCAGACTCTATTAATATTAAGAAAGTGACTAATCCTATGAAAACTCGTAAACTGATTGCTGTGGGTGGACAACCTGGAACTGGTAAGACCACTCTATTCCGTAAGTTTATGGAAGGAAAAGAGTGGATTGATGTTGCTCCAGTTAAGCTGGTAAATGCCAGCTACAATATAGAGCGAGATCTATACATTCTCGGTAAGTATGAAGAGGGTCAAGTCTTCGCTGGAACGGATCGACTTTCTATGGCAGTCCAACCTCCACTACAAGACTGGATCGCTTCACACAACTGTAACATCCTATTCGAGGGAGATCGAATCTTTAATCAGTCTTTCTTAGAGTTCGCCATGGGACTACCTAATACAGAACTGCAGGTGGTTTACCTTAAAACAACTAAGGAAGTCCTAGAACAACGATATAAAGATCGTGGCTCAGACCAGTCCGAACAATTCCTAAGAGGTAGAGAAACTAAATATAGTAATCTACTATCAAACTTTGAACTGATGCCTTATATTACTGAGTTTAGCAATACTAACTTGGAGGAGCAGGGAAAGGTACTCGCATTCTTGGAAGGTAATTTCAAGATGTAAAATGCCTTTCTGGGATGTGAAATGCAATGCAATTTTGAATTCCTAGAAAACGCTAATTACGATTGGATGGACATGCTCAACTTTTACGAGCGTCCATTTAGAGCAAAATTTATACCTTCAAAAGTTTGGCAAGACCTAGACAACTATTGCAACGATAGTAAGGGTCTTTCAAACTACTTCAAAAAGTGGAGAACTAAAGTTGAGTTCCTTCCACAAAAATCCAAAGCCAAAATGTACGACAACTATGTTGCCGTTGGTGGGGAATATGGACCAGATGAAAGACAGTGTTGTATCCAGATATACACAACTGCATTCGATAGGTTTCCATTCACCCACGATACATGGAACAAGTTTAAGTATCGTATAATCCAGACTCAAATGCATGAGTTAATACACTTCATGCAGTTCGATAGACGAGGGGATGAGTGGTCTAACTATGTCGTTCCTTACAAGAAAGTAAAACATGAAAAGAAGAACATTGAGAGAAGGTATCTCTCCGAGTTCGATGAAATTCAGGCATATGCCCACTGTGTGTTACTTGATTTCAAAACCTACAAACCAACCATCACCACAGAAGAACTAATCAATAGAGCAAAGCACTCTAAAGATTCTTCCACCCTAAACTACATCCTTAAAGCATTCAATTACGACTATCGTAATAACGCTGCAATTCCTAAGTTGATGCAGCAAATCGCCAAGTGGGATCGTAAATACCAGCGAACTATCCGAGCATCTCGTCGTCCTAAATAGTAAATACTTTACTAATAGGGACAGTGAATGAGTGCATTATCTGACAAGTACGAGCAAGATGTGGCCAGATACATCGATAAAATTCCAGGGGTTAAAGCAACAAGACCTCCAGGAGACACAGGCTATGCTGATGTTAAAGTAACATATGGCACAACTACTTCATGGATGGAAGTGAAGATGAATCATACCGATAATCTTTCTAATCCTCGTGTATTTTATTCGAATGGTAATTGGAAAACCACTTATACTACTCCAGCAGCACATGCTGCAGTTGAAATTCTTAACAAGTCTTCTTTTTCTAAAGACTTCGTCAAAAAAATTGCTTTGTTCTCTGGCATTCCTATAAACAAAATAAAATTACCAACAACCAAAGGTGGTCTCAAAGAAGACGGAGCAGTTCCTTTGGAGGTTATGAAAAAGTATTTTGATCAACCCAATGTTAATAGATACATTGCGAATCAAGAAAACTATAATCTTGGTAAATTAGTCACAGAGCATTACACTCTTGGTAAAAAAGCCCCAGCTTATTACATGCAAGCTGCCGATGACTTTTATCTAATATCAAAGTTTGATCCATTTAAGTTAGGTGCTGATCGAATTCCAATTCTTGCAGGTATGGGAGACTTCAAAGTTCGAGTCGCCACAAGATCTGATTTTTACGAGATTCAGGCAGAAATAAAAATTACTAAAATGCCTAACAGTAAGTACTCTCTTAAACCAGGAACACAAAAGAAGAATCCATTTCTAAGGTAAGTTATGTTAAATTTTAAATCATTCTTAAAAGAAGAAACAGATATACTGCTAGAGAAAGCATTATCACAAGACCTAGAGTCTGACGACAAAGGTAAACTCCACGAGTTGCTTCTGGCAAAACATCTTCACTCAGACAAACAACTTCCATTACATCATCGTTCTGAATCTGAAAACGAAGAGCATGCTGGAACACCAGTTCAAGTTCACGATCGCTTAATGAAGAAAATTGGTAAAGCTGCATACGATGAAATTGATTCCCATGCTAAGAATACAGCTGAAGCATTTAAGAAACATCTTCAAGAGCAAGGACATATTGGTGACCATGCTCATATTGGTGATGTTCACTGGACATCTAACGCAGACAAACCAAACAGTCCTGGAGACCATTTTAAGACAGTAAAAGATGCAAATGGTAATGGTGTTTCAGATCCAAATTCAAATGCTGATTTGATTCTTACTCTTAAAAATAAAGAAGGTAAGACAGTTGGATACCATGGCGTATCAGCTAAGTATGGTTCCAATGAACCTAACTATCGTAATCCAGGTCTTGACTCTTTGGAAAAGACTGCTGGTATTGAAAAGGGTAGTTTGAAATCATTGACTGATGCTCACCATAAACATATGGAAGCACTTGGCTATAATGGTTCTGCTGATCAAAAGAACATTCAATATAAAATTGATAAGATGGGTATTGATAAGGCAAGAATAGAACATGCCAAACTACAGGGTATTACTGCAGCAGGTAAATCTTTAAGTAAGAAAAATAAAATTATGCATGAACATCTAGGTGCATTTATTAATGGTCATGATAGTTTAAAACCAAAAGAACAAGCAGAATATCTACACACTTCTAATGCTCGTGTCAATGCCGCAGAGTCTTCTTCTAGAGATGCAAAGACTGCTGTTGCTAAACAATTTCATGCAGGACTTTCTACTAAATCTGATTCAGAGTTGCGTGACATTATTCGTCAGCATGTTTCTGCTCCAACTCATATTCCGCATTCAGTTGCTCATAGTAAAGTTAAATCTGATGGTTCTTCTGAGCCAGTTATTAAAGCATCCCATAGCATTGCCGATGAACATTTGGCAAACGCTACAGATCTTTATACAGAACATCAAGGAAGCACAGTTGTTATTAAAGGTAAACATCCAATAACCAAAAAGCCAGTTCGTGTAGCTACATTCGCTGTTAAGAGTTCTTCTGGACCGCATAAGAGTCTAGTAGGTACTTTTGGACTGAAATAATCCCCTCAACTCTGTAGGGTTATCGCTTGACAATTATTGCAACTTAGGGTATAATAGTAATATGATACTAGGATTTAGAGACTTTTTAACTGAGGGTGCACCGAATGAAGAGGGTGCAAAACTTAAACACATTACTCACGCTGAGGATCGTCCACTGTTCCATGGAGCAGACGGATTTAATCATGCGTATAATGCTCTACATGGTGCACACTTCCATACCAAACAAGGTATGAACTCCAACAAACTGACTATGAAGTACGATGGTTCGCCATCTTTGGTTTATGGACACCACCCAGAAAATGGTAAATTCTTTGTTGCATCAAAGTCTGCCTTCAATAAAAACCCAAAACTAAATTATACACCTGAAGATGTTCAGAAGAATCATGGACATGCTCCAGGTCTTGTAGAAAAACTTAAAGCAGCATTAGAACATGCACCAAAGATTGCACCAAAGAAAGGTGTATTCCAAGGTGATGTGATGTTCACTAAACCTGATCTTAAGAAAGAAGGAGACAAAACTTCTTTCACACCAAACACTATCACTTATGGTGCAAAGGGTGACAAAGCTACATCAATTAACAAATCTAAATTTGGTTTAGTTACTCATACCAAATACGAAGGAACTAACCTAAGCAACATGCGTGCAACTGGTAATGTTTCTGAAAGTGATTTCGGTTCTCATCCAGACATCTATCACCACACTGCCAGTTACGATGCTGGAGGTGCAAAATACTCTGAACAATCTCAACAAAAAGTTCTTGGTGAACTATCCAAAGCCAAGACTATTCACGAGACTCATGGTGCCAAGATGTATAAAGCAATTCATCCAGAGCATAGCGGTGAATCAGGACACTTAGCAACCTATATCAATCAAACAGTTCGTACTGGTGAAACTCCTTCCAGCGATGGATTCAAAGACCATGTGTCAGGACAATTGAAGAAGAAGTTCGAAAAGATTAAAACTCCTGCCAAGAAGCAAGAGATTATGAATGATGCTGGTGCTCAGTTGGCACATATTGATAAGAACAAAGAACACTACGACAATCTACTAAAGATGCATGGTCATCTTGCCAATGCAAAGAATGAATTGGTCAATAGTCTTGAATCAAACGAAGGTGGATATGAACATTCTATCGGTGGTGTTGCATCCAAGCCAGAAGGTTTTGTTTATAATCATACTCACAATGGTGTAACAGAACCAACCAAGTTGGTCAATCGTTCAGAGTTTGCTCGTCAGAATCTATTGAAGTCTCGTGGTGCACCAAAGACAGATGAAGTCCACCACACAATGGCATTTGGTCGTATGAATCCTCCAACTGCTGGACATGAGAAACTTGTTCAACATATGCATGACACTGCCAAGAAATTTGGTGGTGATCATACTCTAGTTCTATCTGGTTCTCAAGATACTACTGCAGCTGATAAGAAGAAAGGTAAGAATCCTCTTTCTCCTGAACAAAAACTAAAACATGCTAAGAATGCATTCCCTGGAACTAATGTAACAGTAGCTGATAAAGATAAACCAACTCTCCTACATCAAGCAGCAGCACTTCACAAACAAGGTGTGACTCATCTGCACTTTGCTGGTGGTGAAGATCGCAAACCAATGGCTGACTTACTCAAGAAGTATAATGGAGTTAAGGGTGCTCATGGAGAGTATAACTTTAAAGACATTACATTTGAGAATGCTGGTAAACGAGATGAAAATGCTAAAGGTGTTGAAGGTGTCTCTGGTACTAAACTAAGAGGATTAGCGTCAGCAGGTAAGAAAGAAGAATTTCATTCTCATCTATCAAGCCAGATGAAGCCAGAACATAAAGATGCTCTGTATAACGATCTCAGAAAGGCTATGAAATGAAAAGACTAATTTTAATTTTAGCAGTAGCACTATCAGGTTGCGCATTAATTTTACCACAACCGCATGATCCAGTTATGTTTGGGTATCTGGTTGACACCAAAATTGCAGTTCATAGTTTATCTTGCGAAAATAAAGACTTCTCTTGGTTGAGCGCAGAAATGAATATAGAGAAATTAAGGGTTTATACTTCACTTCGTGATGATCCACAAGCAGATGCTATAGCTAAATTAGAAGAAGCAATTAGAAAAGCCAGAGAATCTAAGAGCATTCCTTTTTGCGAATCTGTTTTAAAATTAAACAAAACTCGTATAGATGTAGTTGCCGACGCATGGAAAGGTAGAAAATGAGTATCCTCAACGAACTAAGAGAACAGGCTGGACTTAATGGTCCAGCAGCAGCATTAGCAAACGAAATGCTAGTGATCCACGAGAACTATGCTCAAGGACAATTAACCTCAGAAGAATACGGATTCCTTCTACAAGAGATCGCTGACATTAGAGCACAACAGGAACTTGCATCAGACGAGATCGCTTGTCGTTGGATCGTTGCTGCAGCACAAGGATTACTAGCTGTAATGTAAGGATACAAACTCCTAAATAATATGTACTACTTTATAGATGGATCGTATGAAAGATTATAGACAACTAATCAAAGAATTACCCTCGACTACATTAGTCTGTGCATTTGGAGATTTTGATCCTCCAACCACAGCACATGAGTTGTTGGTAAAAACTGTCACTAGACTGTCAGAGCAAAAGAATACTGACCATGTCATCTACGCATCCACTAAAGATAGCCTAATTCAAGAAGAAAAGAAGGAACAATACTTAAAGTTAATGTTCCCTAAGACCAAGTTCAAGTCTGTGAACGAGTCTAAGATTAATAATCTGCTTGAAGAACTAGGCAAGAAATACAAGAAGATTGTAATAGTTACTGGAAGCGAACAAGTCGATAAACTAAAGAAACTTGTTAAAGAAAATACTTCCATTCAAATTATTCCAATCACGGAAAAGAATCCTGATGCTAACTATGCTAAAATGAAGCAGTTGGCTGTAAAAGGATTGTACGAAGAATTTAAAAAGAAGTTGCCGAGCAACATTCGTGAACTTGATGGTCGTCGCCTAATGAACGATGTTCGTCATGGATTGGGATTAGATCCAGTCAAAGAACAATTGATGATGGTTAAAGATAAACTCCGTGAGCAATATTTTCGTGGAGAGATCTTTAATGAAGGTGACCTTGTAGAATCAAATGGTGAATTATATAAAATTGTTAAGCGTGGTTCGAATCATTTACTGTTAAAAGAACAATCTGGTAATCTTGTTTCTAAATGGATCCAAGATGTTAAACCTACGGAAGAAAAAGAAATGAAAGAAGCAGTCATACAACCAAACGGCACAGATAAGTTAGAGCCATCTACTTCGGATACTGGTGCTAAACAAGACATCACTAAGCCACAGGGTAAGACTAAAGGTTTCTTGACATTCTATAATTACAATATGAAAGAGTCTCCGCCTACTGATGAGACCGATAATGAAAAGTTAAACACATACACCCCGAGTGAAGTTGGTCATACATTAGTTCCTGGAGGTGAAGAAAAAGGTTCACACCATCTTCGTCGTATGAAAGTTAAATATCAAACAGAAGAAACTGATCCCGCTAAAGAAAGAATGAAAGCGCAGTTGGCTCTTAAACATGCTAAAGAAAAAGAAACTCTTGCTACTAAACATACACAAGAGAAAGAAAACATCAATGAACTATCAACTGATCTATTAGCAAGATATAAGACAGCTTCTGCTGCATCTGCTAAAGCAGCTGATGCGTCTGGTAATTATAAAAAGGGGGACAAGCGTTTCTCTGGAATTAACAAAGCTACCAGCAAACAATTTGACAACGATCTAAAGAAACATGGCCAAATGAAAGAAGGTTATGGAGAAGATGATGTCTCTAGTCATGGTGGAACTGTTATCTACAAAAAAGGTAATCAACATCACCTTAGTAATGTAGCAAATAAAACTGGCACTCATGTTAAGACTATGTCTGGTCATGAAGTTCCTTACAAGCATATCGTATCTACAGATGCATCTGATTGGAAACACTTTAGAGATAAACCAAGTGGTCTATCCGAAGAATTAGATGAAGCTAAGAAAAAAGAAGTCTGTCCAGAATGTGGTATGAATCCATGTGAATGCGGTGAACAGCGTCCAGGAATTAGTACTGATACAACAATGTCAAAAGATCCATTCTTCAAAGAAGATTTTACTGAAGAAGAAATTGAAGAAATGATAAACTCTGTCACAGACGAAGACATCGAAGATCTCTACGAAGAAGACGAACTTATTTTAGTTTATGATGACGATGGTGAAGAAATTCCACCACTAGAAGAAGAAGCCAAATATGATCTAATGGAAGTTCTTTCTCGTGTAGAAAGAATGAAAGGTAAGATCCGTCTCCGTAAGACTTCTGCAAAACGAGGTCGTTCAACTAAGATTGCGTTGAAACGATTTTCAAACCCAGCAACTATTAATAAACGAGCAAGAAGATTGGCGATTAAACTAATGAAGAAACGCATGCTTCGTGGTCGTGATTATGCTAAAGTTTCTGTTGGCGAAAAAGAACGAATTGAAAAAACAATGGCAAAGAGAAAAGATATTATTTCTCGTGTTGCTCAAAGATTAGTTTCTCGTGTTCGTACAGTAGAAAAAGCTAGAATGTCTCACGGCAAAGTTACTAAAGGAAGTACTCCAAGTGTATTTTAAATCATTCACAGAATACCTATCCGAGTCTTGTGACTGCTGGAAAGGTTACAAGCGTAAGCCTGGAACTAAGCCATGTGCTCCTGGATCTTGCGTCAAAGAAGAAACAGAACTTGATGAAGCAGCAGTTGATGCTAAGGGACACAAGTCATCTACTGGTGGTCTGACTCAAAAAGGTCGTGACGCATACAATGCTAAAGGTGCTAATTTACAAGCACCAGTTACCACTCCTCCATCTGAATTAAAAGCTGGAAGCAAAGCAGCAAATCGTAGAAAATCTTTCTGTGCACGAATGGGTGGTATGGAAGGTCCAATGAAGAAACCAAATGGCGAGCCAAGTCGTAAAGCACTCGCACTTAGAAAGTGGAACTGTTAAATGGACGATACTGTACAAGAAGCAAGGGTCTGTCTAAGCAATACATTTTTAATGTATTTTAAGGCACACTCTTATCACTGGAATGTGGAAGGTAAAGATTTCCCTCAACTACACGAATTCTTCGGTAATCTATACGAGGAACTCTATGGTGCGATCGATACATTTGCAGAAGAAATCCGTGCTCTACAAGAGTATGCTCCAAGAAACCTAGACGAGATTTATGTTCATAAGTCTATCGATGCAGGTAATGTTGGACAAACTCCAGAGACAATGCTGGCTGATTTACTTGCAGCGAACAACGAAAGCATCGTTCGCCTAAATAAGTTATTCGATCTACTAACTGTTGCAAAAGAGCAAGGGTTTGCTGATTTTGTGGCTTCTAGACTAGATGCACATAAGAAACATGGCTGGATGCTAAGATCCATCCTAAAAACTACTGGGGAATAAGAATGGAATACAAATCATTTATGGAAGCGTTGAAGGGTAACCAACATAAGATCGACAAGAACAAGAATGGTAAAGTCGATGCTCATGACTTTAAGTTACTTCGTAAAGAAGAAACTGAAGAGTTAGAAGAAGCAACTACTGGTGCTACTAAGTTGGTGCATACAAGAAAAGGTGCTGATGGTGCCAAGTATCACATTATGCAAGACTCTCCTACCGATTATTCTATTCATAGAGAACATAAAGGTAAGACTACTCATATCGATACTTACAGTTCTTTACATAGAGCAAAGTCTGTTCTAGATAACGAAGTTAAAGAAGAGGTAGAGTTGGACGAAGCAACTGTTAATACTAAAAAGTACTCTTGGGGTACTATGAAGACTGTTCATCATGGTTCTGATTTCTCTATTCCTTTACATCCAGAACACCATGAAGCCATTGCTAAGCTGAAAGACCAGCAAGAACATAAGTTTAAAACTGAAGATGGAAAACACTGGACTGCTAAACGATCTGGTGATGATGTTCATTTCCAAGGTGCGAATGGTGGTAACTCTACTACAGTTAAACATTCAACTATGTCTGAATCAGTCGAAGAACTAGACGAAATTCGTAGAATGAAGACTAAACTCAATGCCTTAGATGCAGTTAGTCATATGTCAGTTGCTCGTCAAAAATTAACTAACCTAATGAAGTCTGGTAAAGCCAGAGGTGCTTTGATCGCTAATAAAAGAAGAACTCTAAACATGGGTGAAGAAGTTGAAGGGTTAGATGAAAAGTCTGATCAAGCAAAACAAAATAAAACAATGAAGAATATGATGGACGCATCTCGTGGTGCTCGTTATAAACTTAACAACCCAGTTCCAGATGCAGAGCCAGAACACAAGACTGCTCAAGCACACAATAAAGCAATTGGTCGTGCTTTGCGTAATGAAGCACAAATGACTACTACAAAAGATAAAGCAGGTAAATTAGTTTCTTTCAAATACGAAGGTGATTGGAAGAAAACTACCAAAGCTGACGCTAAGAAAGATCCAGCAGGTAAAGTTGCCAACATGGCTGGACAAGCAATGCAAAAGATGGCAAAGACCAATGAGCAAGCACCAGTTGCTCCAGTACCAGATCGTAAATACATCAAGGGTACTCCAGAGAATAAAGCATTAAAAGCATCACGCAAACCAATCAATGGTATGCCAACTAATAAAATTAAAGAAGAAAAAGACGAAGAAGAGTATGGTTACGAAGGTGACATGGCTTTGAATCAATTGGCAACTCTAACAAGATGTGCTGAAATGATCAAAGAAATTCTAAAGCCAGACACTGACATGCCAGAATGGGTTCAATCTAAGATTACTCTTGCCACTGACTATATCCAAACTGCAGCTGACTACATGCACTCTGAAATGAATGAGGCTAAGTCAGTAGAAGTTAAAGTAAATGCAGCTGGAGATGCTGCCCATGAAGAAAAATGGGAAGCAGTTAAGAAGGTGAAGAAACCAGTTAAAGAATCTTTCGATGAGGAAGGTAATTTAATCTCTAACAAAGTTTCATATAAAGAGTTTATGTTAGAGTACACTCCAGGTCCAGGTGGAGTTACTCAAGTTAAAGGTCGTTCTTATGGAGCAAGTTATACTGATCCAGAAGGCGCAGATGATTATGATGATAAAAAACCAATGAAACCAGCAGCTGAAAAGCGTGGTCGTGGTCGCCCAGCTGGAGCACAATCAGGTGCTCGTAAGAATTTGGGTAATTCTAAACTACATTCAAAATAAATTAAAGTCCAATTCAAGGAGAACTAAAAATGGCACTATGGTCAAATATAGACGAAGCAGCAGGTAAACCAAAGTTTTTATCTGATGCTGAAAAAGCAATTACATTCGGTATGGATACTACCGAAATCACAGCAGGTGGCGACAATGTAACTTCAGTTGCAGTTAATAATGCAGGTGCTCGTTACTTAGAAGTACCAGCAGTCACCTTCTCTGGTGGCGCAGGATCTTCTGCTGCAGCTACTGCTACTATCGCTGGTGGTGTAGTTACAGCTGTTACTGTTACTAATACTGGTACTGGTTATACTTCAGCACCAACTGTTGCTATCGCAATCCCAAGACGCACTATTCCTACTACTGGTATTACTATTGCTACTGACACTATCGCTTATACAGCGCATGGTCTAAGTGCTGGTGATGCTGTTAAGTACTTCCATGGCGGTGGCACTGCTGCAACTGGTTTAACAAATAACACAACATATTATGTTATTGCTTCTGGTCTAACAGCCGATGCATTTAAAGTTTCTGCTACTGATGGTGGTACAACTGTTGACATTAGTGGCACTGGTAACAATGCTCAATACTTTGAACTTGCTACTGCAGTGGCAACTATCCAAGCAACTACAGTTTCTGATCTAGGTTTTGGTGCTGGTGGTATTGCTGCTACTCACGCTGGTTGGGTAAAACGCATTGTTGGTACTGGCGGTCGTGCTGGTCGTATTACTACTGAAACAATAGTTGCCATGGGTTCTATGGGTTCTGATGCTTCTGACGATACAGTGCTCCCAGACGCATAATAAATACATGATGTAAAGAGGGAGAGTTGTTCTCCCTCTACTTTTTTGAAGATAATATGGTTAGTGAAAAACTAAATGAAGGTAACTTTCTTGTATACGCAATGCATCACTACGATAATCCGCAGTGCCATAGCCTACAAGAATTTGAAGAAGACATAAAGAAGTTCTTATATCTTAAGAAGTTACTTTCCAGATATAAAAACTATGATGAACTGAGAGAGCGATTAATCCTCAATCATATTATTGTACTTTATAACATCTTCGGTGAGTCAGCAACAAGAATGCTGTTCTATAAGATTGATGAATCATGTTGGGATGTGCTAGTAACATTTCTAGTATACCTCGATAGAATGCCAGCAGAGTTACCAGAATATGGTATCATTTTGTCTGATATAGTCTTGGATGAAACGATTATATCAACACTTAGGAAAATTTAATGAGTCGCATAGTAGACAATTTAATTGCATATCGAATCCTTAAAATGTTAGTCACTAACTTTGAGGATACAGAAGCATATAAACTAGGCATCATTGATGCCAAGGGTAAGAATCTTCGTAGAGCAAATACTCTTAGCACTGGTGAAGAAAGAGATGCATACACTTACTTGAATCGTTTAGTATTCAATGTAAAGAAAATTATTAATAGACTTCCAGGTGGCGAGAGTAAAATGAAATCTCTAGTTGCTGCACTCTGGTTAGTTAAAGAACACTATGAGTCTGGCAATCGTTCAACAGCATTAATGCAAGAAAAATTTGACTCTATCATGAAAATGTTGGATAATCGAGTGTCGCTCGTTGAGGAAGAGATTATCGTTAAGAAGTTTCTTGAAGAAGACGGCATCGCTAATGTTACAGGTGCTGCAGTATCTACCAATGAACCAAAGATTGGTCCAAAAGAAATTAAGAAGTACAAGGCTGGACAGGCATCTACTATCGCTGGAATGATTCGTCGTCCTAAACCTGTTGGAGTATAAAGATGTGGATGCTTTCATTTGTACCTGATGCAGTTTTGTACTTTGTAGTTATTGGTATTATGTTTAGTGGCATAGCACTCTATGCTCTGAGTTTCTTTACAAGATTTATCCCACCACTAATTCCTTATTCTGGAATCGCTAGAATACTAGGAACTATTTTACTAGTTGGTGGGATTTACTTTTATGGTAGCTACTCTACTGAAATGGAGTGGAGATCAAAGGTAGCAGAATTAGAAGCAAAAGTTGCTATTGCTGAACAACAGTCTACAGAAGCCAATGTAAAGATTCAGACTGTTGTGAAAGAAAAGATTAAGTATGTTAAAGAGACTCGTGTAGTCATCCAAGAACATATTAAAACAGTTGAAGCAAAAATTGATTCAATTTGTAAAGTAGCACCTGAGGCAGTCGATATACTAAATGAAGCAGCAGCAACTCCAGGAGCAAAGAAATGAAAAACCTCCTACTTGCTTTAGCAATACTATCATTAACTGGTTGTGCAATGTTTGAAACACCAACACCAGTTAAAAGAAATTTTCCATCTGTTCCAAATGAACTAATGGAAGCGTGTCCTGACTTGAAGAAAACTGAACCTACTGAGAAGTTAAGTGAAGTGTTGAAAGTCGTGGTGGACAACTACGGGCAATATCATGAATGTAAAATTAAAGTTGATACTTGGGTTGAATGGTACAATACGCAGAAAAACATTTTTGAGAGTGTAAAGTAAATGGATCTAGAAAGAATTGCTAAAATGGAAGCACAGGTTGATACCATTAAGGAAGATGTGAAAGAACTTAAAAGCGACATCAAAGAAATACACTCTCGCATTACTACAAGTAATAGAGAAATCGTTGATAAGATTGACGATATGCAAACACGCATTGAGCACAAGATGCAAGCCAATGCTCAGATCTCTCAAGATCAACATGCTGAAATTCGTAAAGATGTAGTTGAAGATCTAGAGAAAATGAATCATCGAGTATCTGCTCTTGAACAGTGGAAATGGTATGTTATTGGTGGTGCTGCAACTGTAGGTTTTGTTATTGGACACCTGTCTGAGATTGTAAAGTACTTAAAATAAGAAAAGAGAAAATATGTCAAACTCAACCTTTAAACTATTCGCTGATAAGATGGGTGGCAGATCTGCTGCTGCTTATATCGGAACCAAAGGTGAGATCTTTTATGACACCGATGGCACAACACCAATTCGTTTATCAGATGGTGTAACTCCAGGTGGTATTCCGTTTGGTATAACAAATACTTCTGCATCATTTACTCCACAGTTCAAAACTGTTTCTGGTAATAATCTTGATGGAACTGTTACCACTGGCTCTTATGTTCTTCAGGGACTAATCTGTCACTTTAGAATTAATGTTAGTTTTGCTGCAACAACAGACTTTGGTTCAGCAAGCCAGTATCAATTTACATTACCATTCCCAACAGTATCAACTTTTACTATTCGTGGTGGAACTTTACATGCTCCTACCCCTAATGATGCAATTTATCATATTGCAGGAATTACAGATATTGCTGATTCTACAACTATAATGAAATTATATTATTCTGGAAGCACAACAGATTTGGCTTGGAAATCTTCCACTCCAGTTTCTGCAACAAATACTGCTAGCCACTTTGATCTTTCTGGTGCTTATCAGATAGCTGTGTAAATAAAACTTGCTTTGTAATGATAAGTAGGGTATAATTG